>JAEEGI010001189.1_pt1 | contig 65871 bp, 51 predicted proteins | sample 8958751 | NCBI WGS metagenome assembly JAEEGI01 (sample SAMN16246545, study PRJNA631951) | gut metagenome | biome: gut microbiome; feature: rumen; material: KS-attached | host: Bos | place: Iran: Karaj | collected 2018-10
CGTGCTTGTCGGCGATTTCTGGCTTGCCAGGGCAGTGGGGCTGCTCTCGGACTGCTCCGACATGAAGTGGACCCTGGATGCCTTCACCCGCACCCTTACTGATCTTTCGGAAGGGGAGATGCTGCAGCAACAGAAGGCTTTCACCTCCGACACCACGATGGAAGACTATCTTCGCATCATCTATTGCAAGACCGGCAGCCTGTTCGTGACGGCCTGCCAGAGCGGTGCGAAGTCGGTGCAAGCGTCCGAAAAGATGATCCGGGCAGCCGGCCGTTACGGCAAGGCGCTTGGCCTGGCTTTCCAGATCCGGGACGATATCCTGGACTATGCCGGCGACGAGAAGACGGGAAAGCCCGTGGGTATCGACCTTCTGGAGCAGAAAATTACCCTGCCCCTTCTGGGGGCTCTTTCCAACTCGCCAGACGAGCAGAAGTGGAGGCAGATGATCCATGAGATTCCCATGCATCCCGGGAACTGCGATGCCATCCGCGATTTCGTGCTCTCGAACGGCGGTGTTGAATTTGCAGAAAAGAAACTTGAAGACTATGTAAGCGAGGCGGTGCACGCCCTGGACATCTTCCCGGACTGCGCCGAAAAGGAAATCCTTGCCGGCGTCGCCCACTTAAACTCGGTCCGCGACAAATGAGTGAACTTCTGAATACCCTCTGCGGGATGGCCGACTCCGGCCGTGTTCCCCATGCCATCCTCCTTCACGAAGAGGACGGCGGCGGAGGCGTGGCCCTCGGGATGAAGTTTCTGGAGCATCTCTACGGAGGCAACCCCCGCGTGGCTAAGATGATACATCCCGACATCCATTTCGTGTTCCCGTTGATCCTTTCGGGGGATGCGGTGTCGGAGCAGTATGCGAAGGAGTGGAGGGCCCTGGTGCAGGAGAATCCCGGTTTCAGCGAGGGCGACCTCTACGATGCACTGGGGTTCGAAGGCAAGAATACGGTGATCTCAGTCAAGGAGGCAAACTTCCTCCTGGGGGTGCTGAGCCGTTATTCGCTGGAAGGAGGATACACAACCGTGGTGATCTATCTTCCCGAAAAGATGAATTCCGTGGCAGCCAACAAGTTGCTGAAGATATTGGAAGAACCCCCGCAGCAGACGCTGTTCCTGATGGTGACACATGCGCCCGAGCGGCTTCTGCCCACGATCCTGTCCCGCTGCCAGCTGTTCCGGATGGAGTCTTCCGGCAGCGCCGAGGTTACGCTGCGCTACGATGACGGCGGGCTCCTCTCTTCGCTGATGGATGCGGTGATCGCGCGGGATCTTTCTGCCGCGCTGGAGGTAGGGGAGCAGCTTGCAGCCCTGCCGTCGCGCGATTCGATGCGGGCCTTCTGCCGCTATGCCGCCGAGAAGATGCGCCGCGTTTTTCTGGTGCAGCAGGGGCTGTCTTCCTTAGCTGGAGACGATGCCGAAGCTGCCGCCTGGGCCGCTGCCTGCAAGAAAACCTTCCCGCGCAAGGCGCTGGAAGCTCTCGACAAGGCGTCCGCTCTGATTGGAAGAAATGTGAACCAGAAGATCCTTTTCACCGACATGGTGGACAGGTTCTACGTTAATATATAGTATATGGATAAGGAATCTATAAGGATGGACTGCAACCGGGGTTGCGTGGTTTCGACCGACGTGACTACCGGGGAAGAACATTTTACATACCGCGAGGGCTGCTGCAAGCTCCGCGACCACAACTATCTGGCCGGCATCCCGGACCAGAGTTTCAAAGATATCTTCGAGGTGCGCTTCAAGAACACCCGCAAGGCGTTTTACAGGAACGCTTCCGGGCAGAACGTGAAGCTGGGCGACATGGTGATAGTTGAGGCTACTACCGGTTGCGACCTTGGCATCGTGACTTTGGAAGGCCCCCTGGTGGGCCGTCAGCTCAAGTGCAAAGGGATTGATCCTGAGGCGGTTGAGCTCAAGAAGATCTACCGTAAGGCCAAGCAGTCCGATATCGAAAAGTGGCAGGAGGCCATAGCCCGCGAGCAGGATACCATGATCCAGGCCCGCCGCATCGCTGCGGAGATGGGGTTGGAGATGAAAATCGGCGACGTGGAGTTCCAGGGAGACGGCAGCAAGGCAATCTTCTACTACATTGCCGACGGCCGCGTGGACTTCCGCCAGCTGATCAAGGTCTTTGCCGAAGAGTTCCGCATACGCATCGAGATGAAGCAGATCGGTGCGCGCCAGGAGGCCGGGCTGATCGGTGGCCTCGGGGTGTGCGGACGCGAACTGTGCTGCGCCCGGTACATAAATAATTTTAAGAGTATTTCCACCTCCGCCGCCCGTGTGCAGGACCTGTCGCTGAATCCGCAGAAACTGGCGGGGCAGTGCGGCAAGCTGAAATGCTGCCTGAACTACGAAGTGGCTGTGTATCAGGATGCCCAGTCGCGCATACCGCGCGTAGTCGAGCCTTTGGAGTTCGAGGACGGTTTTGCCTATCTGCGCAAGACCGACATCCTGAAGGAGGTCATGTATTTCTCGTACGACAAGCATTCGGACGCCGATCTTTATGCCCTGGATGCCGCCGACGTGATGGAGATTATCCGCATGAACCGCAACGGGGTGAAGCCCGAGTCCCTAAAGTCTGAACCCGAGCCCGCCTCGCCGGAGTTTGTGACTGCGGTTGGCGATGACGCCATCAACCGCTTCGACGCCCCCAAGCGCAAGAAGAAGCGCAACAAGAATCGTAAGAAATAGAAATGTTCAACAGAGCAGGAGTATCCCCAATTGCCTCTGCTGCACGCTGCCTTGTTTCTGCAATTCTGCTGATTATGGCCGTGGCGTGCAGCAAGCCGGGGTCGTGGGAGCAGTTCATTCGGGCTGAGGATGCACCGGGCGGGGTGTATGAATTCGTCATTCCGGCTTCATCTGTCATTCCGTCTTCATCTGTCATTCCGAGCGAAGCGAAGGAAACCACTTTCGACCTGACATTCTACACCTCTCCCCTTGACGAACCCCTGCAGTTGGCAGTCACTTGGCTTTATTCTCCCGGCGACATCCTTCTGACTGAAACCGTATGGTTTCCGGCCGGGGAGCACCGCGCCCTCTACCGCAGTGGCATTACGATTCCGACAGGGGCAGAGGTGTCCCCCTTCGGGAGTTCGCTTCGCTCACCCCACCATTCCTTCGGGACGGTCCCCCCGCTTCCGTCGGGGTCCCCTAAAAACTGTCGTTTTTTTGGGTGCACACGCGGGTGCTACGTCCCTCAGGGGGACACCTCTGCCACAGTTCGACCTTCCTTATTTTCGGGCGAAAACGTGGAAGGTGCCGTTGTTTTACCCCCGACCTTCCATGATTCTGGGCAAAAACAAGGAAGGTCCCAGGAAAAAAGTGGGGACCTTCCTCAAAAAGTGGCAAAAACGTGGAAGGTCATAGTCAAACCAGTCAACCCGCCGGAGGATTTCCGGGGGCTGGGAATAATCTGCAAGACAAACGATGGGACACGGTAAACTGCGCAAATTCGCCGAGAACGAGACTTTCCACTGCCTGTTGCAGCCCAGCGCCGAAGAGGTGCTGGCCGATGGCTACTCCAACCTTGCAGACCATCCTGTGAAGGGCCGCTGGATCGAGCAGATGTTCGGCGGTCACGATGGCCCTATAATCTTGGAGCTTGGTTGCGGAAAGGGGGAATACACCCTGGAACTTGCCAGGCGCAATCCCGACAAGAATTACATAGGTGTCGACATCAAGGGCGCACGTCTGTGGCGTGGTGCCAAGACCGCTACGGAAGAAGGGCTGCGCAATGTCGCTTTCCTCCGCACCCGCATCGAGTTCATCACGGCATTCTTCGGCTCCGGCGAAGTCTCCGAAATCTGGCTCACCTTCTCCGACCCCCAGCTTCGCGCCAGCGAGAACAAGCGCCTGTCGTCCGCCATGTTCCTTGAGCGTTACCGCACTTTCCTGAAGCCGGGTGGCCGCATCCATCTCAAGACCGACAGCCGCTTCCTCTACGAATATACCCTCGCCGTCGCCACCGTCAACGGCCTCCAGATCCTCGCCTCCTGCACGGATTTATATATGGACCCTTCCCGACCTTCCTTGATTCCGAGCCAAAACAAGGAAGGTACCCAGGAAAAGATGGGGACCTTCCTTAATTCCGGGCAAAAACAAGGAAGGTCCCCCCAAAATAGTGGGGACCTTCCTCAAAAAGACGAAAAAACAAGGAAGGTCGAACTCCCGGCCGAAGTGCGGGAAGTGCATACATTCTACGAAACCATGTTCCTGGAGATGGGCCTTCCCATAACCTATATGGAATTCTGCCCGGATCATGACGGCCCCTATCTGAACCCCCGGGACCCTGAAGATTTCGACTCTGCCTACTGGCGCACCGCCGAGGGCCCCCGCCGCTCCTTCAATCATCAATAATTATGGTTGTAAAAAAGGATTAGTTTAATTACCTTTGTAAACTATGATGAAGGAAAGCAAATGGGTGGTAAGTGATCCTGCACCGGCAGACAAGGTCAACAGCCTTGCTGCGGAGGTGGGTATCGACCGCGTGCTGGCAGAACTGCTGGTCAAGCGAGGGGTCGAGACCTTCGAGCAGGCCCGTGCTTTCTTCCGCCCCAGCCTAGAAAACCTTCACGATCCCTTCCTGATGAAGGATATGGACAAGGCCGTGGAACGACTTCATCAGGCCATCACCGGCAACGAGAAGATTCTCGTCTATGGCGACTACGATGTGGACGGAACCACTGCCGTGGCACTGGTGTACTCCTTCATCAAGCGCTATACCGACCTGGTGGACTTCTACATACCCGACCGCTACGACGAAGGTTACGGCGTTTCCGGCAAGGGTATCAAATGGGCCGCCGACAACGGATTCGGCCTCATCATCACCCTGGACTGCGGCATCAAGGCCATTGAAAAGGTGGACCTCGCAAAGAGCCTCGGGGTAGATGTCATAATCTGCGACCATCATCTCCCCGAGCTGGAACTTCCGAAGGCCATCGCCGTGCTGGACCCCAAGCGGGAAGATGACACATATCCTTTCGACGACCTCTGCGGTTGCGGAGTAGGATTCAAACTGGTGCAGGCATATTCCCGAAAATACGAGATTCCGTTCGAGACCCTCATCCCCTTGCTGGACCTGCTCGTGGTGAGCATCGCGTCCGACCTGGTGACGGTGGTAGGGGAGAACCGCATCCTGGCTTACTATGGCCTCAGGCAGCTGAATGAGAATCCCCGGAAGGGCCTGCTCGCCATGATCAACCTGTCCAAGCTCGAGCCCGGGCACATTACGGTAGATGACATAGTCTTCAAGATAGGCCCACGCATCAACGCAGCAGGGCGCATGGAGACCGGCCGCCTCGCCGTAGAACTGCTGACCGCCACCGAAACGGGCAAGGCGATGATAGTAGGGGAGAAGATCAACAACAATAACAACGAGCGCAAGAACGTAGACCGCGAGATCACGGCCGAGGCCTTGGAGATGGTAGAGTCCGGCAAATGCCTCGCGCGGGAGAACGTCACCATCGTCTACAATCCCAAATGGAACAAGGGCGTGGTGGGCATCGTGGCATCCCGCCTGGTCGAGGCCTACTTCAAGCCCACCGTGGTGCTCACCAGCAGCAACGGCTTCGTGACCGGATCGGCCCGCAGCGCCGGCAAGTTCGACCTCTACGCCGCTATCGAGAGCTGCGCAGACCTTATGGAAAACTTCGGCGGCCACACCTACGCCGCCGGCCTCACCCTCACCGAGGATAAGCTCCCGGAATTCGCCGCCCGCATGGACAAGTTCGTGGGCGAGCACATCACCTCCGACATGCTTACCCCCGTGGTGGACATCGATTCCGAACTCAATTTCGCGCAGATTACCCCCAAGTTCTTCCGCATCCTCAAGCAGTTCCAGCCATTCGGCCCCGGCAACCACAACCCCATCTTCATGACCCGCAACGTATATGATGCGGGCGATGGACGCAAGGTGGGCGCAGGCGGAGCGCACATGAAGCTGGACCTGATCCAGGAAGACCAGCCCTACCACAAGGTGCCGGCCATCGCCTTCAACCTGGCAGACTACTTCGAGTATGTTAAGGAAGGCAACCCGGTGGATGTCTGCTATGCCATCGTGGAGAACTACTTCGCCGGCAATACCTTCACCCAGCTCCGCATCCGCGATATGCGCAAGGGGGAGGATATCATATGACAGCGGAAGACGAGAGATTCTGCCTTGAGGAACTGGCCCGCGGCAACAAGCTGGCTTTCGAGTGGCTCTTCCTCACCTGGCATCCCAGGCTGGTTAATTTCTTTACCCGCCTGATAGAGGATGGCGATATGGCCTATGACTACGCCCAGGATGTATTCTATGATATCTGGAGTCAGCGCCGTAAGTTCTCGGATGTAAAATCATTCTCCGCATATCTTTTCCAGATGGCCAGGTTCAAGGTGTATAACCATTTCGACAAAGTGGCGGTAAAATCAAGGTTCAAGGGAGAGATGGTCGCAGGGGATTCCGCCAGCACCCCTACAAAGGAGTCCGCCATGTTTGCTTCGGAAATGGAATCCGCAATCTGGGAAACCGTGCGGCAGCTCCCGTCCAAGAGGCGCAAGGTATTCATTATGAGCAGGATGCAGGGCTTCTCCAACGAGGAGATTGCCCGGGAACTCGGGATCAGCAAACGCACCGTAGAGAATCATATCACCAGCACCCTCGCCGACCTCAGAAAAGTAGTAAAATAATTTGTGTGTTCCGTTGACCATAGTTTACTAATATATAAATTATGGTTAATAACACTTACAAAGAGAATCTCTTTGGCGGCCAGTTTTCTATGGAGGAATTATGGAATGAGAGTTCCGTAGAAGCAGGCCCCAAGTCTTACAGGGAACTGGTCCGCCTGGGGACCAGGATAGATTCGGTCGAGAAAAAGAGACGCTGTTTCCGCATTCTGATTTCCGCAATCGCCGTTGCCGCCGCCTTGGCTGTTGCCGCCCTGGCAACATATTCCATCGCGCGCAGGAACTACGCGAAATCTCCCTTGGAATACACCCGTAATCTCGTAGCCGAGTATGGCCAGACCACTTCCGTCACTCTTTCCGACGGCACCGTGGTGCACCTCAATTCCGGCTCCACTCTTCTGTATCCCGAGCAGTTCACAGACGGCAAGCGCATAGTCTTCCTAACGGGCGAAGCCAACTTCAATGTGGCCCAGGATCCATCCAGGCCCTTCATAGTAAAGTCTTCGCATATGGATGTGAAGGCCCTCGGGACCGAATTCTGCGTCCATTCCTATGCCGGAGAAAAAACGGTCAGCACCACCCTCAGCGCGGGTAAGGTGGAGGTAACCATCCCTTCCATGAATAAGTCATATATCCTCGAGCCCGACAATCAGATAGTGTTTTCACCTTCCGACAAGGAAGTATCTTTTGCCAGGGTGGATGCAAAGAAGATTCTGGGATGGGAAGATGGCTATCTGACATTCAGTAACGCATCTTTCCCCGAGATCGCATCCGTGCTCGAAAGGCGCTTCAACATGTCGATCAACTACAATGCAGAGAATATGAAGAGCAATGCACTCAACGTGAGGTTTATGCCCGGCGAAAGCCTGGATGACATGCTCGACGTGCTGGTACTCCTCATTCCCGGCTCCAGTTACAAGAAGGATGCGGACAGGATTTATTGGAGATTTTGACATATCATTTTTTAAACACTAAATAGCCATATGAAAAGAACCATTTTGACAACGTTATTCTGTTGCTTTCTGTGCATCGTTGCGTATGCACAGAATCAACGGGTTAAAATGCCCGGCAGCCAGATGACGGTCGCCCAGTTGTTCAGGGAGATAGAATCCCAGACAGGATTGTCTGTTGATTACGATGCTTCCAAGGTGGATGTTTCCGCTACGGTATCTGTCCCGACAGGGACGGTGAGCGTCGGAGACATTCTGGACAATGTCCTTGGAAAAGCAGGGTATTCCTGTGTAATCAGCGGTTCCCATATCGTTGTAGGCAACAAGCCTCCGAAACGGGAGTCGGGAGTGAAGGGCGTTGTTGTGGACACGAAAGGCGAACCCATCATGGGTGTGGGAGTTATCATCAAAGGCACGTCAACCGGTACTGTAACAGGACTCGACGGCAGTTTCTCCATCAACGCCCCCTCGAATGCAGTGCTTGAGCTGACAACCATCGGATACAAGAGCAAGGAAGTTGCAGTAGCAGGGCAAAGTTCGCTTAAAGTTACCCTCGAAGAAGACCTTCTCTTCATCGAAGATGCTGTGGTCGTGGGTTACGGCACCATCAAGAAGGAGAATCTGACCGGAGCAGTTTCCGTGGTTTCTTCCAAGTCCATTGAGAATCGTTCGAGCGCCAACCTGGGAGGTATCCTCCAGGGTACCGTGCCAGGAATGACGGTTACTACTTCCACCGGCCGTCCAGGTGAGGGTTATTCCCTGAACATCCGCGGTTGGAACTCCATCAACTCGGGTTCACCGCTGGTGTTGGTCGACGGTGTGGTCGGAGACCTGGCGAGGGTGAACCCAAACGACGTGGAAAGCATCTCTGTCCTCAAGGACGCATCTTCCGCAGCCGTTTACGGTGCTAAGGCCGCGTTCGGTGTCGTGCTGGTTACCACCAAGTCCGGCGGTGACAGTGAAGGATACGCCCACGTGCGCTACAGCAGCCGCTGGGGCTATTCCTCTCCTACCGCTTCCACGGACTGGGAGACGCGCGGTTACGAATCGGTGTACATCGCCAACAAGTTCATGAACGCATATCAGGGCAAGCCGCAGGTCTACTATACGGAAGACGATATGGCGGAACTGTGGGCCAGGCGCGACGACGTCACCGAGAATCCTGCCCGCCCTTGGGTGGTCATAGACCAGAGCCAGGGCCGCAATACCTACAAGTTCTACGGCAACACCGACTGGTGGCACTACTTCTTCAACGATATCAAGCCCATGCAGAACCACGACATCTCGTTCCGCGGCGGCTCCAAGACCATCAAGTACTTCCTCTCGGCCAACTATAACAAGGAGCAGGGCATTTTCCGCCTGAACCCCGATATCTACAGGAAATACAACCTCCGCGCGCGTTTCTCCTTTGATGTGAGGCCGTGGATGAACGTCAGCAACAATACGGCTTTCTATTCATCCATCTACACCTATCCGGGAGCCAGCAATGAAAGTTCCACATTCTACAACCTTTCCGCAGGCAACTTCTCGTATCTCGTCCCGGAGTATCCCGACGGAACCATGGTGCAAAAAACCGATTACGGCAATGTCAACATCTATTCCGGCATTCTCGCCGACAAGAACTACAAGAACCGGAGCAGGACGAGCAACCTCACCAATACGACCGAGGTTACTCTGAAGCCGATCAAGCAACTGGAGATCAAGGGAAACTACAGTTATTCCTACAACACCTCCCAGAGCCTGAACCGTCAGGTCAACGTGACCTATGGTGCGAACATCCCCATGAAGACGGAAACTCTTACGACCGGCGAGAATGAAGACAAACTGACGGAGCAGTTCCAGACGATCGACCTGCATTCCGCCAACGTATTCGCCACATACACGGATACTTTCAACGACGCCCACCATGTCAAGGTGATGGCCGGTGGCCAGTACGAATCGTACTATCACAAGAAACTCACCGCCACGGGCTACTATCTCCTCTCTCAGGAACTGAACGACCAGAACCTGGTCAGTGGTGACGATGAGGGCGTAAAGCGTACGGAAACCGCCGGCGGCCAGAGCGAATATGCCCTGATGGGCTTCTTTGGCCGTTTCAACTACGACTACAAAGGCAAGTACCTCTTCGAGGTCAGCGGCCGTTACGACGGCACGTCCCGTTTCCCCAGAGGCCAGCGTTTCGGAATGTTCCCGTCCTTCTCCCTCGGTTGGAGAGTCTCCGAAGAGGAGTTCTTCTCCCCGCTGAAGAGTTGGATGAACGATGCCAAGCTGAGGTTCTCCTATGGTAGCCTCGGCAACCAGCAGGTGGGTTATTACGATTATATCCGTTCGGTTACCCTCGGCACCCAGACTTACCTCTTCGGCGGCGGCAAATCCGCCACCGCGAGCTACGGCGATCCCGTGGCCTCCAACCTTACCTGGGAAACCGTGCAGCAGAAGAACATAGGTCTGGATCTGGCATTCCTCGACAACAAGATTACCTTCACAGGGGAAGCCTACATCCGCGACACCAAGAACATGCTGACTACCGGAAAGGCCCTTCCTTCTGTCTATGGCGCATCCGCTCCAAAGACGAACAACGCCGACCTTCGTACTACCGGTTATGAACTCGCGCTTACCTACAGGAATCATTTCAGCCTCCTCGGCAAGCCTTTTGAATACTCCGTCACCGGTACTTTCAACGATTTCATCGGCTATATCACCAAGTTCGACAATCCCACCAAGGACCTCTCGACATACTATGAAGGTATGCGTTACGGAGAGATCTGGGGATACATCACCGACGGTTACTTTGCATCGGATGCAGAGGCTGCCGCCTATTCTGTGGACCAGTCTCCCGTATGTTCCATCATATATGCTTCGACCGGTGAGAACCATGGACTGCGCGCTGGTGACCTCAAATACGTGGATCTGGATGGAGATGGAATAATCGGCAAAGGATCCAACACCGTCGACAATCCCGGCGACCGCAAGATCATAGGTAACTCCCGGCCCCGCTACCAGTATGGCGCCACTATCGGCTTCAACTGGGCCGGACTGGATTTCTCCATGTTCCTGCAGGGCATCGGCAAACTTAACTGGTATCCCAGCGTCGATGCACGTTACTTCTGGGGTCCTTATGCACGTCCTTTCTCATCCTGGATCCAGAAAGATTTCCTGGACAGGTGCTGGAGCGAGGAGAACCCCGATGCTTACTTCCCGCGTCCCCGCGCATATGTTGCGGGTGTCGGCTCCGGACGTGAGCTTACCACCGTCAACGACAGGTATCTGCAGAACCTCGGCTACTGCCGTCTGAAGAACCTGACCGTTGGATATACCCTCCCTCACAAACTCACCAAGAAAGTGGATGTGGAGTCTGTCCGCGTCTACTTCTCCGGAGAGAATCTTGCATGCTGGGCTCCCGGATTCCACTGCGATTACATGGATCCGGAGCAAGCTGCCAATACCGGAAGCAAAGGCCATATCTATGGCTGGCAGAAGACATTCATGTTCGGAATTGACATTAACTTCTAATGATTATCGCCATGAAAGCCATTTTTAAATATATAGCTGCAACATTCAGCGCTTCTGTGTTATTCGTTTCCTGCGAAGGCATGCTGGACAGGTTCCCGCAGGACAAACTTTCTCCCGAGACATTCCTTGCCACGGAAACGGAGATACAGACATACACGAATTCCCTGTACACCATGTTCCCGGGCGGCGGAGACATCTACGGCAATAAATCCGACGAATTGATCGGAACCGACCTCAGTCTGGAACTGTGGGGAGGCCGCACCATCAATTCCGGCGACAGTGGCTGGAGCTGGAGTACTCTTCGCAAGATCAATACCTTCATAGAATACTCCGGTAACTGCAAGGACGAGAAACTGCGCAACCAGTATCTTGGTCTCGTGCGTTTCTTCCGCGCATACTTCTATTTCGAGAAGGTGAAGAAGTTCGGCGACGTGCCGTGGTACGACCATACCCTCGGTTCCGATGACGACGATCTCTACAAGCCTCGTGACAGCCGCGACTATGTGATGCAGAAGATGGTCGAAGACATCGATTTCGCAATCGCCAACCTGCCCACGGAGCATTCCGATTACCGTGTCACAAAATGGACGGCGCTCGCATTCAAGAGCCGTTTCTGCCTCTATGAAGGAACGTTCCGGAAGTATCATGCAGGAACCATTACCCTGCAGACCCTTCCTGCCGATGCCAAGCCTTATACATGGTATCTGGAGCAGGCCGTCGATGCAGCCGACAAATTCATTTCTTCCAGCGGTTATACCATTTATAACAAGGAAGGAGCGGATGCCAGTTATATCGGATTGTTTACCAAGTACAACGTCTCCGAAGGAACCAATAAGGAAATTGTGCTTGCAAGGGATTACAATATCGACTACGGCGCCGTTCACAGCATCAACGCCTCATATACTTCCTCGACTCTCGGCCGCACCGGTTTCACCCGTAAGATCATCGCAGCATACCTGATGAATGACGGAACCCGTTTCACCGACAAGGCTGGATGGGAGACCATGCAGTTCGTTGACGAGACCAAAAACCGTGATCCCCGTCTCGCCCAGAGCATCCGCACTCCCGGCTATTGCAGACTCGGAACGACCACGAGGGAATGTCCCAAGCTGAATAACACCGTCACCGGTTATGCTCCCATCAAGTATTTCATGGGCTCGCAGGATGATACATATCAGCAGTCATACTGCGACATAGCCATTTTCCGTGCAGGTGAGGTATATCTGAACTATGCCGAGGCTAAAGCCGAACTTGGAACAATCTCCCAAGGGGATATTGACGTTTCCATCAAGCCTCTGCGCGACCGCGTAGGCATGCCTAACCTTGATAAGGAGACGGCAAATGCCAACCCTGATCCATATCTTCAGAACATGTATCCGAAAGTTGCCGCAAAGAACTCTTCCAACGTGGGTGTCATCCTTGAAATCCGTCGCGAAAGGATGGTGGAACTCCTTCAGGAAGGATTCCGTTATTACGATGTGATTCGCTGGGCGGAAGGTAAGACCTTCGAAAGCAAACTGCTGGGTATGTATTTCCCCGGAGAGGGCAACTACGACCTTGACGGTGACGGAACGAACGATGTCACACTCTACAGTGGAAGTTCCGCACCGGCAGGCAGCGCCCCTCTCACATTGAAGATAGACTCGGAGGTGACTCTTTCCGATGGTAATTCCGGCTGCATAGAGTTCCATAAGAATACCCGTCCAGGTTGGACATGGGACGAAGGCAAGGATTACTACTATCCCATCCCGGTCGAAGACAGGAGCCTTACACAGGGCGCCCTTACGCAGAACCCCGGCTGGAATGACGGCCTCACTTTCTAGACAACAATAGTTATTAAACACTTATAGCAATGAAAAAAATCGCGATTTTAGTATCAGTTTTGCTTCCCTGCCTCTTAACACTCTCATGCAACAAGGAAAAAGGCAAGGAAGAAAACAAACCCGCAGAATTGAGCGTCGTGCTCAGCGACGTGAAGGATATCTATGAGGTTCCCAAGAACCAGTCGATATCCGTTAACCTCATGGTTGTACCGGATCCGGTTTCCGCCGAGGCATACACCATCAATCTGGCCGCCAATCCGGGCCTTGTGGCTTCTTACAACGAAGCGAAAGGCACATCTTACCAGATGCTTCCTTCGACCGCCTATACCCTTGCCTCCAGTTCCGTGATGCTCACGCGCTACAGCCCCAAATCCACTGCCTGCGAGCTCAGGCTCAGCGGTAATGGCTGCGAAATCGACAAGGTTTATGTCCTGCCCATATCGATAGACGGCGTGCAGGGAGGAACCAATTTCACGGCCCCGGACGAAAAGGCCGCCTACATTCTCTTCAAGATGCTGAAGGCCGAGCAGCTGGGGTCCGGAACCGAGTCCGATCCTTATCTTGTCGATGGCATGGAATCTTTCTTCAAAATCAGCGGCCTGCTCAAGGATGATGCAAGCAATTACTTCAAGCTGACTGCCGACCTCGATTTTTCTGAGGTGAAATTCACCGAAGAAAACCCCTGGACGCCCATCAACAAGGCGACTTCCGGTCTGGCAGAGGGAGAAAAGGATCCTGCCCAGTCTCGTAAAATATACTTTGAAGGAGACAATCACAAGATCAGCAACTTCAAGGCGGACGGCCCCCTGTTCGGAGAATTCGTAGGCTGCGTGCAGAATCTTGTCATCGAGAATGCCGCCATTGACGCTGCCGCCAATGATGCCGCAATCGTTGCCGCCCATGCAGGCTCCGATCCTTCCTCCACCGAGGTCGTGGCAAAGAACATCATCATCTCCAAATCCTCAATCATCAGCGATTACAAGCGCGCCGGAGCCCTCTTCGGCTGGCTCAAGGGCGGCATTGTAGAGAATTGCATCGGTGAATGTTCCGTACATGCACAGCAGCAGGTGGGCGGCCTGATCGGCCGCGTGGAGGGCGGATCCATAATCAACAGCTCCGCTTCTGGAAAAGTCACCAGCGAGTCTTATTATTCAGGTGGCCTTATCGGAATCGTGTCATCACCCAGCGCGGATGCCATTTCCACCGTTACCATCACCGGATGCAATGCCAGCGGAGATGTAGAGCACGTATCCGGCAGTTATTCCCGCGCCGGAGGACTTATAGGACAGACGGAGTGTAATCTCGTCCTGGAGAAGTGTTATGCTACCGGCAATGTCGATGGCAGCGGCCACTATGGCGGCGGTCTGGTTGGTTATATCGGATGCGTCAAAGATGCAAGCGATCAGCATATACCTCAGACAACGAACATTAGCCAGTGCTATGCTACCGGTAACGTCACTCTCCCTATCACCAATAACTTTGCACACGCCGGTGGACTTGTTGGCACCGTTACAGATAAGGCTACTGTAAATATCAACAATTGCTACGCTACGGGTACAATTGTTGTCCGTCGTTATAGCAGTGGATTCGTCGGAACCCTGAGCAATGCCAATGCGAAACTCACGGTAACCAACAGTTACACCACATCCAACATTAACGGAATCAACCTTACGACTCACTGCGGCCTGGCCCTGGGTAACAATTCCGCCACCGCCACCGCAGGTGCTTCATACACTGGATTCGTGGCATGGAACAAAGATCTCGATGAGGCCCACAACAGGTTCTGCTATCCTGAAGAGAACAATATCGTTGTCGCCGGCAACTATTTCGGTAACGAGGGAACTGTTTCTTCTCAGGCATCGAAACTGGGTTGGGACACCTCGATCTGGGATCTCAGCAAGGATCTTCCTACCTTGAAGTAAGGAGACATTCTTTATGAAAAGAATTGTATTAAAGCTGTTTTTACTTTCTGTATTTGCCATTGCCGCACAAGCTTGTAGCGGTAATGGCACAGAAAGTAATGACAATGTGCCGGAACCCGTTATCGAAAGCATTACCACCGATTACGACGGAAAGGCCGTTGCTGGAGAGCCTGTGACTCTGAACGGGTTGAATTTCAGTCCCGTAGCTTCGGAGAACAAGGTTCTCTACGGCATAGGCCTGGATGCTGTGGCCATTCCGGTGACTGAGTCCACGGAAGAGAAGGTGGTTTTCAAGGCCCCGACCCTTACCCAGACCCAGATAAAGATCAGGGTCTCCACCAAAGGTAAGGAATCCAATTCGGTGGTCCTTGAATTCACAACGCCTCCTGAACCACCCGAGCCGGAAGAACCCTGGAGCGATGAGCCCACGCTTGATTTCGCCAAGCTCGGCGGCACTACCAAGACGATTGTCGAGGGTGTCGAGTGGACTACTTTCCATGGCAAGTGGGAAGGTCAGATCCGAAACATCAACATCGTTCGGACAAAGCTGAACGGTCACAACCATCTTGGCATGTATTTCAGCTACTACGACAATACCTATCCTGCCGGATTCCCCGAATGCAAGGACGGAGAGGATCCCCGCGACCTCGACAAGAAATGCATTTACCTGGATGCCCTTATCGGCACTAACGGCCCTATGGCATGCTGCCATTTCGCACGTATCAACGGCGAAATCAGGCGCAGCGCCGTAGAAACCGACAACTATTTCACAGCCAACTGCGCCGTGACTATCGATGGTGACAAGGTGGATATTGTCAAGGTCATAGATAATTACAAAGCCAGGAAGCTTACGAATGCAGCCGATGGAAGCATCGATCCTCCGGCAAATACTTTGACCGTGGGCGCCGCCGGACCTCTTCTGGTTTGGGAAGGCAAGATTCAGGAGTATGCGGAAGACAATTCCGCAGATTTCCTGAAGACTACTCATCCTCGCACCGCCTTTGGTATTTCCAAGGATGGAAAGACGATAGTGCAGGTGGCAGTGGACGGACGCTGGACCCAGAGTTCATCTACTGAGAGGGCAATAGGAATGTCCACTCCTCTGCTTTCCAAGTTGATGAAGGGTCTTGGCTGTTACAAGGCCATGAACTTCGACGGTGGTGGCGGAACGGCCATGTGGATTTACGGCGAGGGCAATGCCCGTAACATCGTGAACCGCGTTTGCGAGAACCGCACCGACAACGACGGTAACTGGGTCTGGAACTGGAACGGCACCAAGCTCCGTCCTACCGGAAATGCCGTTTACATCAAGAGTGATTTGAAGAAATAGCATGACACAAAAGGTTTTAGAACTCGGTTTTATAACACTTTTAATTGCCATATCGTGCTCCTGCTCTCAAGGCGGGAGCCGATTTGGCGAAATAAAGCCGGTGTCTGAAATCTGCGTGGAGCGCCTGGACAACAACTGGTTTCCGTTAGACAATACAGCCGTCTGCGACACATCCTCCGAAGGCGAAGTGACGGTACGGTATAAGTTCTATTCCAAGGGATGTCTTTGTACGTCTTATCCCATTCTTGTCATCGTCAATCCTGAATCCTGGGATGTGGCGGTGAACGGGGGGATGCCGATGCTGATGGAAAGAGTGCATCTGCTGGATGACGGCGACGCATGTTTCGAACTGGGCGGCAGGGTGCTGGATGGAGAGAATATCATCACTCTGCGGAGCAGCGATGCCTCGGCCGGGATGCCTTCTGCATCCATTGCCGGGGAATTCGACGTCCTTCCCGATGTGGAAACCAAGTGGCAACTGATTCCTGCAAAAGTCTTAGGACTTGGTTCCTGGGCATCTCAGGGAATGCCATTCTACCATTCGGATATCGCCTACAGCCGCACGTTCGAGGTGCCGGCAAGAGTCGGAAAACGCACCCTTCGCCTCGGCGAATGGAAAGGCTCGCTGTGCGAGGTATTGGTCAACGGCGAAAAGGCCGGAGACATTCCCGCAGGTCATCATAAACTGAAGATAGGCACTTTTCTGAACCCGGGTCTCAACGAAATCGAGTTGCATGTCTGGGGCGATGGCCTTTACGAAGAATTCACTATTTATTAAATAACCACTATGATTAAAAAAGAGTACCTTTCTCCCTCAGTGGAGAGTATCGAACTAAAGACCAGGAACATCCTGATGGCCTCGGCGGACGGGGATCTCGGAGACCTTGGCGAAATCACCATCATCACCGATTCCGTCATCGACGGACCGGATGAATTTTTGTTCTTCTAATCGTTCTGCCTTATGAAAAAGTATTTAGTTATCATGGCGGCCGTTGCCGCAGCGCTTCTTGCAGTAAGTTGCAATAAAGAGCAGAACACTCCCGATGAACCTCAGCAGACCGTTGCCGGGGAGCAGATTACCATCACCGCATCCATCCCTGCGGAACTTTCGAAGGTAGGCCTTGCCTACACCGGCACCGCCCTTCATCCCACATGGGCAGCGGGAGACAAGATCCGCGTGGCGGACCACAGCAACTCATCGAACTATCAAGACTTCGAGCTTGCCTCCGGCGAGGGAACCCAGAGCGGAACCTTCACCGGCACAGCCGTGAGCGCGACCAGTTACGACATCTCCATCGTGAATGCCACCAGTTGGCCCGCAAACGTGCTTGCCCAGACTCAGGCCGAGGATGAAAGCACAGCCCACCTTGGATACAGCGCGACCCTTACAGGAGTGAACACCTATGAGGATATCGCTTTCACATCCGCCTGGGCGAGCTCCAAGGGCGGCACTTTCGCCCAGTCCGGAGCCCTTCACCTGAGTGTGACGCTCCCTGACGGTGTTGCCGCAAAGGTCAATAACGTGACTATGGTCGCCGACAAGAACATCTTTGGCCCTACCGGCACGATGACCATCGCCATCACCACCCCTAAAGACAATGGCACTTCCAATACCTTAGACGTGTTCGCATCTATACCTCCGACCGGAGTTACCATTCCTTCCGGCACCGGCCTGCTGTTCAAGTTCGGCACCAACGATGACGCCCACAGCGTTTATACCCGTTACTATCTGACTTCCAGCGCCCTGAACCTTGCCGGCGGCCAGCTTAACCTAATCAGCCTCACCGGCACCAACACTGATAAATTCGCCGGCAAGGATGACGACGGCACCGCCGCCCATCCTTACCTTATTGCGGACAAGTACCAGATGCAAGCGATGAAAAATCTGCTTGTTTCAGAGCAAACCAAGTATTTCAAGCTGGTGGACGATATCGACATGACGGGTGAGTCTTGGACAGCGTTGAATAATGCCAGTCCATTCGACAAGGCTATTAATCTTGATGGTAACGGCAAGACAATAAGCCATCTTCGAATGTCTCTTTTCTATACTTACAATGGAGATGTGGCGAATCTCACGATTGATGCTGCCGAGATAGACCAGAGTAAGGGTAATTACGGTATTTTTGCAAGGCAGGCAACTGTTACCGACGGCACAGTGACTAACGTTACTGTAAAGAATAGCAGCCTTGTATCAGGCAATACCATTGTCGGCGCCCTTTTCGGAACAGTATCCACAAATATAGTCATGACAGGTTGTGTTGCAGATAATGTAACATTGAGTAGCACGCAGCAAGCCGGCGGCCTGGTTGGCTTGATGAAGGCGGGCTCAATCGAGAATTGCTCTGCCTCTGGTTCGGTGACGGTTACGACTTATTATGCCGGCGGCTTGGTCGGCCTGATCAACGGCTCCGAGGCTGGTGATATCGTTATCCGGAACAGCCACTCCTCGGTCGCTGTTGCTCATACGACGGGAAATAATTCCCGCGTCGGAGGACTCATAGGCCAGATCGAGCGCGATGCCACCATAGAGAAATGTTATGCGACAGGAGCTGTTTCAGGTACCGGGCATTACGGCGGCGGCCTGATTGGTGTCGTGAATGCTGCCGACAAGACCGTGAACATCAGTAAATGCTATGCGACCGGCAATGTCACGCTTAATACCGGAGGCAACTTTTCGCATGCCGGAGGCCTCCTTGGCAGAGTGGATGCCGGCACTGTTAACATATCCAATTGCTATTCAACAGGATCTGTCACTATCCGTAGATATAGCGGTGGTTTTGTGGGCACTAATAACGGAACTCTCTCTATTACAAATAGTTATACGACATCTGATATAAGCGGGATTGCTCTTTCGACCGCATGCGGCTTGGTGCTTGGCAGCAATTCGGGTACGGTTACTTGTACCGGTTTTGTTGCCTGGAACTCTTGCGACAGGCTGTTCTGCTACCCTGCTGGGGCTGTTTCAACTACTGGTAATTATTATGGCACCGAGGGCAGTGTCTATTCCCAAGCCCTGGCCCTTGCTTCTACTCTCGGCGCAAATGCCTGGGACTTCGTGAATGTTTGGACTACGGATGCCGAACCGAAGTTGAGGTAGATTGAACAAGTATTGGAACAGATTAGATAAGACCATGAAAATCAATCAATTAAACAAAATGGGGGGGGGTAAATACCTCTCCCCCGTAACTGAAACCATCGAGTTGCAAGGCGGTCCCTGCATGCAGGACGCCAGCCCGAACGGAGGACTGCAGAATCTTGCCACTAACGATCTAATCAACGAACTGGATGATTAAAAAGGGGGCAGGATTATGAAAAAGTATCTTTACATTACCATCGCCTCTTTGATTGCGTTTGTCGCATGCGATAAAGAGGCTCGCGTTCAGGAAGAAGTACCTGGGAATGAACCCGTTGCAGAAAAACTGGTTAGCATCACCGCTTCTATTCCTTCCGAGGGTCTCAATACAAAGGTATCCATTACCGAAGCTGACAACGGTGCAGGCAAAATGCGCCTTACCAAGCTTTCCTGGGAGGAAGGCGATGAGATTACCGTCAACAGCAAGACATTCACCGTCAAGACCGGAAGCATCTCTGGAGATGGCCTGACGGCTACTTTCCAGGGAGAAGATCCCGGGGCCGGCCCTTACAACATTACTTACACGAACGTTCCTGGCGACCTGAACAATCAGCTTCAGCCTGCTGATGGCGATCCCAGCGAGGTTGGCTACAGCGTGTCTCTTACCGGAGCCGACACTTTCGAAGGAGCAACTTTCTCCTCCGCCTGGGCAAGTTCGCATGGTGCAACTTTCGCACAGTCTTCAGTACTGCAGCTGCGCGCCCTGCTTCCTGCAGCCGTCGCCGCTGGTGTTAAGAAAGTTATCTTCAAATCCACTGCAAATATCTTCAATGGCAGCAACACCCTCACGGTGACGCTGACCTCCGCAGGTACTACGGGCACGGATAACAAACTGGATGTCTATGCCATGCTCCCTGCCGGAGATATTACCCTTGCCGCTGACATGGATCTGCTTGTGCAGTTTGAAATGGACGGTGGCAATGAATACGACAAGTACACCGCCTTCAGACACTTCGCTTCCGGCACCATCTTCGTCCAGTCCGGCTATACGAAATATATGGGTCTTGACTGCTCGAATATTGCTATGCACGCTGGACCTTCGACCTGCGATGGGTCCACAGCCGTAAAGGCATTCCTGATTGGGGATCAGCATCAGATGCAGGCCATTTCCCTTACTACCACCAAGCAATACTATAAATTGGTGGATGACATTGATATGACCAGTGTCTCCTGGACCAGCCTGAATGCCGAGGGAACCAAGATTATTGACCTTAATGGTAATAATAAGAAGATCAGCAATATGCGTGCTCCGCTATTCGCTGACCTCAACGGTAACATATATAATCTGACGCTCTACAATTCTGTCGTCTCTAGCGCCGAAACCGTCGGTATTCTCGCCAATACCTGTAACACTGCTGCAAGCACCGTTTCCGGCGTCACCGTCGCTGGCGACGCTCCTTCCGGCGAGCCGCTGACCTACCATAGCACACTAACTTCTACCGCCACGGCCTCCAAGAAATATGTAGGTGGCCTAGTCGGCGAGGTTTCCACACTTTCCACTTTTGATGGCTGCCATGTCATAAACACTCTTGTTTCATCTCCTGTCGGCGATTATACCTATACTGGCGGTGGGTTTGGATACGTGCATGTAAGTAACTATTCTTGTATTATTCAAAATTGTACGGTTGAATCTTCACTGATTTATTCTGATAGTTATACCGGTGGGTTGGTCGGCTATCAAAATCGCGGCCGTTTCCAAAATAACAAAGTGGGTTATGATGCTGATAATAACGAAAAAAAGTGTATTGTTGCAGGTCCAAATGGCGCTGTCTCAGGTAACTACAAGGGTGGTCTTTCTGGCGTTTTTCAATATGGGTATGAGGAAAACAACAAGGTTTTGTGCGATGTGAGCGGGGCTTCCTACCTTGGGGGATTTAGTGGCAGAATGCGGGCAGGAGTTGCACAAAATAACGTAAACGCTGGTACTATTACAGCTGTCAGCACCTATGTCGGTGGGTTTGCAGGATCAATTGAAAGTGCCTCCCCATCAAGCAACAATTCCTCTGCAAATGTGATAGGTAGTGTTAAGGAAAGTCAATATCTTGGTGGATTTGCGGGCCAGATCACCGGAGGAACCACAAATAGTAATACGGCTTCAGGCAGTGTTACATCGGCTGGTGGACAATCAGCGGATTATGGTTGTAATGGCGGCTTCGCAGGACAAATAACCGGAGGAACTGTTACTAATAATTCTTCATCAGGAGATATCAACACAAACGGAGCGTACCTTAATGGTGGTTTTGTAGGGAAGGTATCAGGAGGAACTATAATCGGTAATTCAGCCTCAGGAGATGTGGATGCTTCTTCGGGAGGATTTAAGAATGGAGGTTTTGCGGGTATTTTAACCAATGTCGTTAAATTCGAAAAGAATTGCGCTTCTGGCAATACAGATGGTTATAAATTCTATGATGGAGGATTGATTGGGTTTATTGATGCTGGTGAGAACGCTATAACAATTGAAAGTTGTTATGCTTCAGGCTATGCAAAGGTTCCTAAGGGCACGAGTAATAGTGCACATGTGGGAGGATTAATCGGAAGAATTGAAAGCGGAACAGTTACAATCAATAATTGTTATTCAACTGGGGCTGTGGAAGCATACAGATATTCCGGATGCTTCATTGGTTCAATTAATGTAGCCATAACCGTCAACAATTGTTACACTAATTCGGCTGCTGATTTTAATAAACCTGACCTCTGTGCAGTTTTCATTGGAAATGCAGGCGCAAAAGATAATATCTATTCTGGAATAATAGCCTGTAACACAAGCAGTCTGACGAATTTTATTTACAACACAACAGTTACTGTTTCAACGCCTGTTCCTGACGGAAATTACTTTGGCACAACGGATGATATCAACACTCAGGCAACCGCTCTTGGCTGGGATAGCATACTAGACGGAAGTTCGAAGGCTGTCTGGGATCTCACCTGGGGCGACAACCGTCCTCACCTTGCTTGGGAACCTAAGCCGTAATCGTTGCCGCATTCCCGGCAAGTCTTTGACTAGCTGCAACTTATGCAATCAGGGGTGCTTGATTTCAAGCACCCCTGAATTTGTAATCGTCTTTGATTCAATGCTTTCCCGGGAACGCCCTTTTACCTCAGCTCCTCAATCTCCTCCTTGCTCAGGCCGGTGGCGCGTTGAACCACTTCAATAGGAATACCTTCCTGAAGCAACTTTTCCGCAATCTCCAGGCTGGCTTTAGATTTACCTTCAGCTCGTCCTTCCACTCGTCCTTCCTCGCGAGCATAGTTCTTTTCGGCTATGATGTCCAGTTCGTTTCTCATGACTATTTCGTATTCAGTTTGTCGCTCAACCGGCATGTTGGCGAATTCGGCGGCATTGTACAGCATCTTCAGAATGTCTTCCTCGAAACCTACCGGGCGCTCCGGCAGCTCGTGCATGTACTTCAGCGAAAACGCGAATTTCTCCAGCAGCGTCCTGCACTGCTGCGGCTCGTCCTTGGTCATCTTCAGCCGTCCCAGTTCGAGGTAGACGAACTGCAGTGCCTCCGTCATCAACTCTCCGTTCCGTGCGTTCCGGATGGCATACCTGCTCACGAGTCCGTTCTCCAGCACATCGCCGCTTTCGTGCCTAATGCTGAAGTTCAGCAGGCTGATCACGTAGACCGGCATCAGACCATAGTCCATCTTGTCCAGGCTTCCGCCCTTCTCTGCTTTCTCTCTACGCTCCGCCAGTTTCTTGGACAATTGCGCGCGAATAGGATATGTGGCATAGCACAGCATCCTGTCGGCGTAGTTGTTCTGTGGCGAGAATTGCATCTCAACGATGAACTGTTCACCTGTGTCGCTGGTGCAGAACAGGTCAAAATTAGTGATTTTATCCGAAACGGACAAACCGTGGTTTTCTTTTTCCCTGAGTTCCAGGCCGGTAACGGTTTTCCCTGGGACCATGAGTTCGATGATTCTGGCGAGGAGTTCCTCATTTCCGGGAGCGCAGACGACCACCTTGAAGGCGTCGTCGAAAAGGATGTTGGCAAATTTCTGTTCCATAATGATATAAGTTTAAAATGGAACGGCAATAATATACTCAAACCCCCGAGACTCCAAATATCTTCGCCAAACTTAAACAAGAAATAATTTAAAGAGACCATAAGAAAAATCTTATGGTTTGCTTAAACTTAAAAAGAATAGGTTTGCCGTTATGATTATTCTTTTTTTGTGTGTATTCCGGCTAAATACTTACATTTATAATGTAAATAACCACAATCACCGTGAAAACAACTTACATCGCTCCCATGACCGAAATGGTCAGACTCTTATCGTTGCAGAACCTGCTGCAAGGCAGCCCGGATGGTTCACTCGAAAACATGGATCCCAACGGAATAATTGATGAAGGATTTTAGCAAAAAGGAAGGACAAACCATGAAAAAGAGCATTGTTTTAACTATCGCTGCTGCCGCCATATTTGCGGCTTGCGCAAAGGACACCCCCATAGTGGAAAGCTCGGAAGCCATCCCGGCAACCATATCGGTTTCAATCCCCGCAGATGGCCTCACCAAAGTTGAGCTTGAGCAGGATAGCAACCCAGATGGCGTTGTGAAACTCACGTGGGAAAGCACTGATGCCATCACTGTGGAGAATGCGGCGGACGATACCAAGAGGGTAGAGTTTACGTATAAATCCGGTGCCGGAACGGCATCAGCGGAGTTCTCCGCTGCGGATATTTCCCCGCTGGCGGGCGCCACGAGCTACAATATCTGCCTCACCAGCAATCTGCCCGGCGGCTTCACCAGCCAGACCCAGGCATCCGATGGCAGTACAGCCCATCTTGGATATGCCGCCACGCTAAGCGGTGTCAACAAATACGATGGCGCTACCTTCTCGCAGTCATGGGCAACGTCTAACGGCGGCGGCACCCTGGAATCATCCTCAGTGCTCCGAATCCGTGCCCAGATGCCTACGGCGGCCATGGCCGATGCGGTGCAGAAGGTCATCGTGAAGTCTTCCGTCGATATCTTTGACGGCGATGATGAACTCTCCGTGACAATTACTACTCCTGGTGTGGCTGGAGATAGCAAAATTGTGACAGTCTATGCCACCCTCCCTGCGGGTAATGTGGATATCCCAGCGGATACGGAACTTCTCTTCCAATTTCAGGTTTCGGATGATGTCCACGACAAATACACAGCCTATCGCAAACTTGCCGGCGCCAAGACTCTATCTTCCGGAAAGGTCAACTTCTTCAAGATCAGCTGCCCGGATATTGAGAGTTTCGCCGGCTCCGATGATGATGGGACGTCCGATCATCCCTACCTGATTGGTGACAGGCATCAGATGGACAAGGCGCATGATGAGCTTGTTGATGGGCGTGTTTATTTCAAGATGGTGGACGATGTAGACCTCTCCGGTGTTGACTGGGCTCCGCTGAACGATGCTGATGCTCACCAGATTGATTTTAACGGGGCCGGGCATACTATTTACAATCTTTCGGTCGACAATTCAACGGACAAATATGCATACAGCGGTTTTATTGGGTTCCTTTATGGTTTTGTGCATGACGTCGTTTTTGACGGAGCGGATGTCAAAGGAGGAAACAAAAACAGTGGGATAGTTAGTGGCCGCAGCGCTGCTTCTTCACATGCGGCCAATTATCGTAATGTGACTGTACGCAACTCCACCCTGACATCGTCAAATAATTACGTGGGAGGGCTTGCCGGTTATGTAAAGAAGAGTGATTATATCTCAAATTGTCATGTTGTCAATACTACGCTTACTTCTACTTGTGGCAACGTGAATCCCAGCTTGATAGGCGGTCTGGTGGGCGAGCTGGTCCCCAACGGAGGATGCTCGATCACCGATTGTTCCGCAGAACGCGTAAGTATAACAGGAGGCTGCACCAATTACAACCGTTCTGGCGTCGGTGGTCTGGTGGCCCGCATCGGCGCGGGCATAGTTACTATTGATCGCTGCCATACTTCCGGCGAGGTGGCCAAGACGAGCAGTGCAATCAATGTTGGAGGCTTGGTTGGCATCATTACCAGTGCCGGGCACACGATCAGCAACAGTTATTCCACATGTTCGCTTGTCAGGGGCTACAGATATGTCGGAGGGCTTGTGGGAAGGTGTACGGACGGAGCTGGGGTAACCATCGGGCGCTGCTTTGCTTCCGGTGACATCCCCTTGAAAGCTGGCTATGGAGGAAGAGGAGGTCTGGTCGGTGCAATCCATGGCTCAGGAGTTACCATTACGAACAGCGTAGCTTGGAACGACAAGCTTGTTGCAAATAATATAACCGACGAGTCATCCGGTGCGGTTGTGGGCTTTACGCATCCCAACAGCATCCTTACGAACAATTATCGCAAGCCTGGAATGACGTTCTCTTATTTCTGCTGGGCGCCAAGCACGAGCTTTGACCACGCCAATGTAAACGGCATAAGCATTCCTTTGCAGAGGATAACCGACGCCAATGATGAGAATGCCCTTATAGACGGGACGGCAGAAGATTTTGCACTTGATGCTAATAAGCAGTATTTCGCTTACCATGGGAAACACCTCCCTGCCGATGCAGTAGTAGAACCTGACGATAACTATGGTTGGGTCAGTGATGATGTCCCCGGCAGTTCGGATCCCGATCCTGAGGATCCGGCATGGTCAGGAGACCCCACCATCGACCTGGTTTCCCTTGGCGGCACCAAGAGGACACTTAGTCCCGGAGTGGAGTGGACCACTTTTGAAGGAACCTGGGAAGGCGCGAAACGCAACATCAACGTTATTAAAACCACTCTCAATGCTACCAACCATCTGGGTGTCTATTATAACTACAAGGAAGAAGGTTACAAGTACCTGGATGAAAAATGTGAGTATTTGAATGCAGTTGCCGGGACCAACGGTTCCATGGCCTGCTGCCAGTTCACGCGTGTGGATGATGTGGTGAAGCATGGTGTCACAGACGCTTCTTATTATACAAGCAACTGCGCGCTCACCATCGATGGTGACAATGTCCGTATTGTCAAGACGGACGGCAATACCGGAGCGGCCATGCTGCCCAACCGGACTGTGACCTGTGCCGGCCCTCTGTTGGTATGGAAAGGTAATATCCAGACATATACGGAAGAGGGATCCGAAGATTTCCTTGCCAATACGCATCCCCGTACTGCAATAGGCCTGTCAAAGGATAACCAGACCGTCATCCAGGTAAGCGTCGACGGACGATGGACCGGCAGAGGCGTTACCGGCATGTCCACGGCTCTGCTGTCCCGGCTTATGAAAGGACTTGGCTGCTATAAGGCCATAAACTTCGACGGTGGCGGCGGAACCCAGATGTGGGTGGACGGCTATGGCGACATACACAACATAGTCAACCATCCCCATAACGAGTGGCCCACCTATGGTTGTGGCTCCGGCAAATATTATTGGATCAAGGACAATGAAGTCGCCCGGCGTACATGCGGCAGCGCTGTATATGTTTACACCGACTAATAAACCCCTTATGAAAATTCGTCTTTCTCTACTGCTAATCCTGCTCGCCTGCTCCCTCGGAACGGCGAAACTCTCGGCACAGGCATTCGTGCACGAGCAATCCAAGGCCTCGGAATACGAATGGCCGACGGACCCCGCCGTGCTGGCCAAGCTGGATGCCTGGCAGGACCTGAAGTTCGGTGTCCTGATCCACTGGGGACTCTCGTCGGTGCCGGGCATCACGGAATCGTGGACCCTGTGTTCCGAAGACAAGGAATGGATCGTGCGCGACGGAGGGATGACCTACGAGGAGTACAAGAAATGGTACTTCGACCTGAAACACGTATTCAACCCCGTTCATTTCAATCCGGATCAGTGGGCGGATGCCATGGCGGATGCCGGCATGAAGTACATGATCTACGTGACCAAGCATCACGACGGCTTCTGCATGTACGACAGCAAGTATACCGACTTCTCCATCGCCAAATGGGCCTTCAAGGATGATCCCCGCCGCAACGTGGCCCGCTATGTGTGGGACAGCTTCCGGAAGAAGGATTTCATGCTGGGATGCTATTTCTCCAAGCCTGACTGGCACAGCGAGTGGTTCTGGAGCCCTTATTTCGCCACTGCCAACCGCCACTGCAATTACCGCCGCGACCGTCATCCCGAGTGGTGGCAGAATTTCGAAAACTATGTCCACAACCAGATCGGGGAATTGATGAGCGATTACGGCCCTCTGGATATCCTCTGGCTCGACGGCGGATGGGTGAAGGGCGCGGACATCCACCTGAGCGAACTGGTGGATGAGGTGCGCGTGAAGCAGCCCGGCCTCATCGCCGTGGACCGCAGGGGCAAGGGGCGCAACGAGAATTACCAGACCCCCGAACAGAATACCCCCGCAACGCAGCTGGACTACCCTTGGGAGAGCTGCATAACACTCACGAAGAACTGGGGATGGACTCCGAATCCGGAGTATAAATCGGCACGCACGGTCATCAATTATCTTGCGGAGATAAGCGCCAAGGGCGGATCGTTGCTCCTGGGAGTAGGCCCGACTCCCGACGGCGTGATCGAAGAGGAAGGCGTGGAGAGGCTCCACGAGATCGGAGAATGGCTCCGGCGCAATGGCAAGGCCATCTATTCCACTCGTCCCACACCCCACTATAATGATGGGAATGTGTGGTTTACGGCCTCCAAGGACGGTGAAACGCTTTATGCCATCTATGCCCTGCCGGAAGGGGAGACCCTGCCCGCAACCATCGAATGGAGCGTCAACGTCCCCAAGGGGAGCATGAAGATGCTGAACAATGGCAAGAATGTCAAATACAAGGTTCAAGACGGCAAGGTAATCGTTTTCTTGAAGGGGAAGCTGAAAAACGAACCCATCGCCCTGGAATTCCACAAACAGTAATTGAATGAAAAAGAACGATATGAAAAGGATCCTGCTGATTTCCCTGATTGTTTTAAGCGCATGCGGCTCGCCGGAGAGCCGCAACATCGCCTACCAGAGGGTTGCGAAGCACTCGTCGGCCATCGATGTCAACCAGGCCGCCCAGCTCGTCACGGACGGTTACATGGCGGACGAGGCGGATTTCCGCAGCACCTGGAAGAGCGCCGGAAGCAAAGATGAATGGATAGAGGTGGATCTGGGCGAAACGGCCAGACTGTACAAGGCGGTATTCCATTGGCTGAACGCTCCGCAGTCCGGCACATTGCTTATCTCGAAAGATGGCAGCAAGTGGAGAAAGGCTGGCCCCTTGGCAGAGGAAATGCGCATCAATGCAAAAGCGCGCTACGTGAAGGCTATGCTGGACTCCACAGCTGATGGCGAGCCTTTCGAACTGGAAGAATGGGAAATCTGGGGCAGTGCCAAACCTAGGCCTGCCGGCAGCGACTGGAAACTCATCAGGGCATCGGCCCTGGAAGACACGGAGGACCTCGGCGAACGCCTTTCATCTCCGGATTATGATGATACCGACTGGCTTCCCGCCATCGTTCCCGGCACCGTGCTTGGTTCCTATGTGGCGGCTGGGGCGGTACCGGATCCAAACTACGAGGCCAACCAGATGTACATCTCGGATTCCTATTTCCACAGCGACTTCTGGTACAGGCACACTTTCGAGGCGCATCCCGACACGCCCCGCCAGTTCCTCCACTTCGACGGCATCAACTTCAAGGCCCGCATTTGGCTGAACGGTCAGTATATCGGGGGGATAGAATCGGCCTTCGACGCGGCCCGTTTCGATGTCACCGACATCCTCCAGGACGGCACCAACTTCCTGGCCGTGCGCATAGTATGCAACACCAACTACGGCGAGGCGAAGGTGCAGACGGCCTTCTGGCCCAACAAGAACGGCGGCATCCTCGGGGCGGACAATCCCACCATGCACGCCACCATCGGCTGGGACTGGATACCCTCGGTGCGCGGCCGCAACATCGGCATCTACGACAAGGTCTACGTCCGCAGCACGGGAGACGTGACGGTGGATGATCCCTTCGTTCGTACGGAAATCCCCCTGCCGGACACTACCAGGGCAACAATCTTCGCCAGCACGACGCTTACCAACCACTCGGACAAGCCGGTGGAGGGAGTGTTGAGGATGCGCTTCGGCGAGCTTGCGCTTGAAAGCCCCCAGCATCTGGAGGCGGGGGAGAGCAGGCAGGTGACTCTGGATCCTGCCACGCTCGAGAACCCGCGCCTGTGGTGGCCGAACGGCTACGGCAGGCAGGAACTCTACCCGGTCTCCTTCAGCTTCTACGAAGGCGATGAGAAGTCGGACCACGTCGAATTCCTTTCCGGCGTGCGGCAGTTCGACTACGAGATGGCCCCGTACGAACCGCAAAGCAAACTGGTATTCAAGGGACGCAACAACAACCAGCGCCTCAGCCTGTATGTGAACGGGCGCCGTTTCGTGGGATTCGGTGGCAACTGGGGATACCCCGAGCATCTGCTGAACTACGGCGAGAGGGAGTACGACATCGCAGTCGCCTACCACGCCGCCCAGAACTTCACCCTCATCCGCAACTGGGTGGGGATGACCGACAACAAGGCCTTCTACGAGGCCTGTGACCGCTACGGCATACTCGTCTGGCAGGACTTCTGGCTCGCCAATCCGGCCGACGGCCCCAATCCTTCCGACCCCGACCTGTTCAATGCGGTGGCCCGCAGGTATGTAAAGCGCATACGCAACCATCCGTCCATCGGCCTCTACGTTGGCCGGAATGAGGGTTATCCTCCGGAGGAGATAGACAGGTTCCTGGAGCAGATGGTGCCGGAGGAGCATCCGGGATCGTACTACATCCCCCATTCGGGGGCAGACGGGGTGAGCGGCGGTGGCCCCTACATGGCGCTCGAGCCGATGGAATACTTCACCCTGCACAGCCAGGACAAGATAGTGAGCGAGCGCGGGATGCCTACGGTGATGAACTACGAAAACCTCGCCCGAGCTTTCGGAAAGGAGAATCTCGAACCCGTGAATACACTCGGGCATCCCAACGAGATGTACGGCCTCCACGACTATTGCCTGGGCCTGAAGGGAGAGTGGTCCGCCCAGCGCTGCACCACCTTCAACCAGATCCTGGCCAGAGGCCTGATGGAGCCTGCCGATGCGAAGGAGTTCGCGTCCACGGCCCAGTGGGTCAATTACAATGGCTACAGAGCCATATTCGAAGGCCGGAGCATGTACCGCAGGGGACTCCTGCTGTGGATGAGCCATCCGGCATGGCCGTCGATGGTATGGCAGACATACGACTATTTCTTCGAGCCTACCGGCGCCTTCTTCGGCTGCAAGAAAGCCTGCGAGCCGGTCCACATCCTGCTTAACCCGGTGAAAGACAGCGTGGTGGTGGTGAACTATCACGCCGGCTCGCTTGAGAATCTTACCGTGACGGCTTGTGTGCTGGACATGTACGGCAGGGAAGTATGGACCCGCAGCATGTCGCTGGATACGCTCCCTGAGGATGAGACGGTGGACTGCTTCCAGCCTGAAATCCCCGAAGACATCACCGATGTCTACTTTATAAAACTGGCCCTGATCGGTGCCGATGGCAGGATCCTTTCTGAAAACTTCTACTGGGAGGGACGTGAGAAAGGCAACTGGCAGGCGCTGCGCAGCCTTGGCAAGACGAGCCTCCGCAAGCGTGTGAAAAGTGCGGGCCAGGGAACATATCGGGTGATGCTCAGGAACACTGGCAGGTATCCCGCCCTCATGATACGCCTGAAAGCCGTGGACGGCGCTACGGGCGACCTTGCCCTGCCGGTATGGTATTCGGATAACTACTTCTTCCTCATGCCCGGAGAGTCCCGGGAGGTGACGGTTACGGTGCCCGAACTCAAGGGCCGCCTTAAACTGGTAACGGAAGGAATCAACATACGCTGATTATCATGAAAAGACTGTTTTTAGTTTTTCTTTTAGTTGCAGGCAGTTTCGGGACCTGCTTTGCGCAGAGCTATAAGGAGGCCATCCAGAAGGATCCTTCCAAGGCTGCGGGAACTTTCTATGTTTACGACAGCGCAGCCCTTCCTGCCCCCACACCGGCCCCGGAAGGCTACGAGCCTTTTTATATCAGCCAGTTCGCCAGACATGGAGCCCGCTTTTGTACCAGTGAATACGATGCCGTCCACGGATGGTTTGCAAAGGCGGCCGAGGCCGGTGTGCTCACCGAAGCCGGCAAGGATCTCAAGAAACGCTACGATGCTTTCTACAGAGAGGCCAAATACTGCAAGGGGAATCTGACCAATATAGGGAAGAATCAGCACCGGGGCATCGCCGGCCGCATGGTCGAGCGTTATCCTTCCGTATTCGAAGGCCCTACGCACGTGGAGGCGTTTTCCACGGAATCCCCGCGCGTGATCATGAGCATGTGGTCGTGCCTGTCCGGCCTTCAGGAGAAGGATGCGGACATCGATATCCAGGCCGATGCTTCCGGAAAGTTCGCCCCTTGGCTGCAACCCGCCCTTAAAACGAATCCATACTATATCAAGAACGGCTTCAGCAAGGGTGAAGCGGCAGAAAAGGCCTACAACGACTGGTTCGAGAAGACCGTGCCCTGGAAGGAGATAGTCGAGCGCTTCTTCACTGATGCCGATGCTCTTGTCAGCGTCCTCAAGATCACTCCCGAGCGGTTCATCGACAATCTTCATTCGGTAGTCGCCGACACGAAATATTGCCTGGATGACAACAGGGACATTTTCGACGGCGTTTTCACGGCTGATGAGCTTTATTCAATCTGGGAGGCCCTGTCTGCCAAATACTTCACCGAGGTGGCGAATTATGAAGGATCTGCGAGCCTGATTCTGGATTACGCTGCTTTCACCCTGGGGCAGATGATAGAATCGGCAGATGCCGATATCGCCTCGGGCGACACTCAGCTGAGGCTGCGTTTCGGACACGATTCCGGCATCGCTCCCTTGATGGTCCTGCTGGATGCAAACGGCTTCGGCCGGGCTACTTCATCGCTGGAAGAATGTCTGGACATCTTCCCTAGCTACAATCTCCCGATGGCAGCTTCGGTCCAGCTGGTATTATATAAAAAGGAGGGTGCGGACATTCTGGTGAAGGCCCTGATCAACGAGCAGGAGGCCGTCCTCCCGTTCGAGGCAGTGCAGGGCCCTTATTACAGATGGGAGGATTTCAAGGAGCATTACATGCCGGGCATCCGCGCATCCCGCCGCAAGATCAAATATTACAAGCCGACCACGATTCTGAAATCCACCGACTGGGGATGGAAGCCCGTGAATGGTTCCATGGTCGAGGTCGGACATGCATCCGTGAAGGTATTCAACAGCGTGCAGGATATATCCCTGGCCCGCTTCCCGATGAAGAGTCACAGCGTCTCGGTGGTGGAATCCGACGGCCCCAAAGCCGCCATTACCAGCAAGCTGGGTGCGGACAATAAGGCCCTGGCAGCCATCAACGGCAGCTATTTCAACACCAAGGAGCTCACTCCTGTCACTTATGTGAAGGATGAGGGCAAGGTGCTTTGCGACAAAACCTCCGACGGGGTCAGCCGCTGCAACGGCATGTTCAGAATTCAGGACAGGAGAGGCAGGAAGGTCGATATAGTTTCCATAGATTCCCTGAGCACCGCGAAATCCGCCAAGGGCTGGCGGGAGGCCATCGTTTCCGGGCCGGTGCTGCTCGAAGAAGGCGTGGCTCCGGATTACCCGATGGAACTTGTAGGCAGGAGGAACTACCGCAAGTTCTATGCAAAACGCCATCCGCGCACGCTCATCGGCTATACGGCCGACGGCTGGATCTACTTCATCGTCATCGACGGGCGCTTCCCCGGACAGGGTGAGGGAATGACCATCTCCGAGTTGCAGGTCCTCTGCGAGTCCCTCGGGATGTACGAAGCCCTGAACCTCGACGGTGGCGGCTCGTCCGCCCTCTGGTCCGCCCAGGACGGCGTCATCAACCATCCTTACGACAATAAAGTCTTCGACCATGCCGGTGAACGCGTGGTCCCTAATGTGATAATAGTCAAATAGTTATGAAGGTTCTCTCCAGATACTTATTGCCGATTGCATGCCTTCTGGCGGCGGGCATCCTGTCCGTTGCCTGCAAGGCCCCCGCAATCCACTCCACCGTCGTTTTTGCCGAAGGCAGCGACTCCTGCCACTTCTACCGCATTCCGGCCATGACGCTGGACGCCCGCGGGAATATAGTGGCCGTGGTTGACCGACGCTACGAGAATCTGGCGGACCTGGGCTACCGCAAGACCAGCATCGACATCGCCTGCAAGCGCAGCACCGACGGCGGCCGCACGTGGAGTTCGCAGAAGTTCATTGCCCGTGGGGATACCTCCCGCGTGCTGGGCTTTGGCTATGGGGATGCTTCGCTCACCACCCTCCCGGACGGCCGTATCCTCTGCCTGTTCGCATGCGGGAACGGCACCAAAGGCTTCCGCCGCGGCCTCAAGCACACCACCGTCTGCACCAGCGACGACGGCGGAATTACCTGGAGCGAACCGCGCATTGTTCCCTTCCCGGACACCCTCCACAGCGCGTTCGTCACCTCCGGCAAGGGGATTGTGGATGCCGACGGCGACATCCTCCTTGCAGCAAACGTCCTTCCCCGGGACTATCCGGACCCCATGCCCGTGCCCTGGCCCATCGAAGATCATCTTTTCTATTCGAAGGATGGGGGAGAGAGCTGGACGCTGCAGCCTGAGCCTCTCTTCTCGCTGGGGGATGAAACCAAGCTCGTGTTGCTCCCGGACGGCCGCCTGCTTTCCAGTTCCCGACGTTGGAGGTTTGGGCCGCGTGGTCTGAATACTGCCGTTAAGGGCGCCGACGGCATCTGGCATTGGGAAGGGGAGAGGTTCACCGAAGGCCTGGTGGCCAACCCCTGCAATGGGGATATCGTGGCGTGGAACGGACGATGCGCGTTCGGGCGTTCCCGGTCCGGTGGCAGGAGTGCGCTTAGGCATTCCCGGTCCGGCGGCAGGAGTGCGCTTAGGCATTCCCGGTCCGGCGGCCTGCTGCTTCATTCTTATATTAAGGAAGAAACTTCGCGCCGCGGCCTTACCCTGGCTGTGAGTGCCGATGACGGTGCTTCTTGGAAGGATGTGCTGACCTTGCAGCCCGGCCCCGCCGCATACTCCACCATGGTTGTCTTCCGTAACGGCGACGTGGGCGTGTTGTATGAGGATGGCTCCCGCAGCCCCGACGACGGCTACGACATAGTCTTCAGCCGCATCCCCCGCCGCTTGCTCCGCCGGGTCACCTCCGCCCTTTAGCTCCCATCGCAGCTTTCTGCCCCTAGCTCGTATGACCTTCCTTGATTCCGGCCAAAATCGTGGAAGGTACGGGCTTTTTACCCTGGACCTTCCTTAAAAAAGCCATTTATCGTGGAAGGTCATATGATTTTACCATGTACCTTCCTTAAAATAGCCGTAAAATAAGGAAGGTCAAACAAAGCGATGATATCACTATTGCAAATATGATATCAAGCTAGTATATTTGCAAAAAATGATGTCATGGAAAGAGTGCAAACTATAATCCGGCTGCGTCCGGAATTGATGGCCCGGGTAAAACGGGCCTCCAAGCGCGAGAACCGCTCGGTGAACAGTTTCATCGAGCACACCCTCGAGAAGGCCACCGGCCTTGAATTCCCCAAACTTCCGAAAGATTTTAAAGTTTCGGATGAGATACTTAGTCTTGGAGGCACTATAGCAGTGCCCACTCAGGAAATGCTTGACAAAGATGCTAAACTTGCTTATCTGTGGGATAAATATGGCCGAGATTAAACAACGTGTCTTTCTGGACACAAACGTATTGGTCGATGTGCTGATTGGAAAAACACGTCCATCCCACGGTGCATCTTTGAAGTTGTTTCAGGCAGCCCGCGCCGGCATGTTTGAAGCATTTATCACCACTCAGAGCATCATTGATGCGGAATTTATCAGCAATAGAAGTCCGGGCAGTGAGAATCCGAATTTCTACAATAAGATGCTGTACATCATGTCCTTCGTGAATGTCACGCATATCGACGGCCTGTCCATCCGCGAGGCCCTCAAAAATCCCACTGGGGATTTCGAAGACGATGCGCAGTTTATTCAGGCAGATTCCGAAGATGTGGATGTGGTGGTGACATCTGACCACCGTTTCCTCGCCCGTCAGGATGACAGCGGTCCGCTATTCATTACCCCGGAAGGGTTTATAGAGAAAATGAGTTGAGGATCTGGCGTGCTACGTCAGAGTAGTCGAGGCCGTCGATGTCGAGGATGATGTCGGCGACTTTTTCGTAGATAGGGCCGCGGACGGCCATCATCGCCGAAATACGGGATTCAAGGCTATCTGGGGCGTCTGCCGGGGCATCGGGGTCCGCACCTGCCAGCATCGGCCGGCCGGCCGCCGCCCCGTCTTCCCGCAGGTTCGTCGCCAGCGTTTCCACTGTCGCCCTCAGGTAGATGCATTTGCAGTTCTTCCGCACCAGCTCCCTGCTTTCCCCATCCGTCAACGTTCCTCCGCCGAGTGAAAGCAGCAGATCTGCCTCCGTCAGCAGTTCCTTCAGGGTGTTGCGTTCGATGGCGCGAAACCCTGCTTCTCCTACGGATGCGAAGATCTCGGGGATAGATTGGCCGCACCGCCGGACGATTTCCTCATCCAAATCGATATACTGCAGCGGGCCGGAGCTTTTCTGGCTGAGCCTTTTTTTGGCGAAGACAGGAATGACTCCGGACGCTGCCTTTGTGGCTAGGTATTGGACGGTGCGGCCTATCGACGACTTGCCACAACCCATGAATCCTATGAGAGCCCAGACCGCCATCAGAACAACGTCGGCTCCTCGATGATCAGCTCGGGAATATCCTCTCCGGCAGGAGGCAGCACGATCTCCCCGGTAGGGAGTGCCAGATCATCCTCCTCCGGCAGGATCACCTCAAGCGGCTCCGCAGAAAGATCCGTCGGCGCCTCGGGCACGGAATCCTCCTGCTTCACCAGAGGCTCCACGAATTCAACCTTCTTCACCGTCTCGCGGTCGTGGCACTTCTTGCCTTTGGCCGCGATGCCCTTCTTGCCAATCCACTCCTCTGCATCGATGCACTCTGGCTCCTTGTGCGCGGACTTGCCGCCAAAGGTGCACTTGTACTGCGGATGCTTGTCGTCCGAAATGGCCACCAGATAGCTCTTGGGTGCATCGGAGATGAACAGCATGGGGGAATTGTCGCTCTCCACGAAAGAGAACCTCTTCACGTAGAAGGTCTTCGCCGCGCCGTCGTAGTAGAGGCAGGTGAAGGTAAGGCCGGTGTCAAGCTTGCGTATCTGCAGCACGTCTCCCTGATACTTGTTCACAAGGTCGAAGGAGGTGGTGTAGAACGTGCCGTTCTTGAAGATGGCAAGCACCTTGTCGTCGCCCTCGAACTGGCCGAGGTACTGGCCGCGGCCATCCTCGTTCAGTTTCTGTATGTCGGCATCGTACCAGATGTCCTTTCCGGCGATGGTGCTGACGCCCTTGCTCTTCAGCGTGATGCGGGCTATCGAATTCTTGCTCACGAGGTTGCCTCGCGCGGTCTTGCTCTTGATTGCAAGTTGGGCGAAATCGTACTCCAGCGAAGTCTTCTTGAGTTTCGGTTTCGGGCGCAGAGCGATGCGCACCGTCTCCGCCTCGCCGTTATGGTTCGCGGTGAACCACATTATCTGCGAGCCCGGCAGGCCGGTGGTGATGTCGTATTCCTTGTCGCGGGTGATGGAGGTTATCGCGAAGCGCTTGGCGTAGTAGACCGAAGTCTTACCCTCGCGGTAGATTACGTTGTAGATAGTGCGGTCGTCTCCGCGGTTGAAGATGCCCACATAGAGCAGGTCCTTGCCGAAGAAGGCCTTGTCTTCCACTTTCGTTATGCGGTACTTGCCGTCCTTGCCTATGACGATAATCTCGGAAAGGTCTGAGCAGTCGCAGATATAGGTGGCGTTGTCGTCGCGCTTGAGGCCGATTCCCACGAAGCCCTCCGCCAGGTTGGCGGACAGTTTGGCGTTGTTGTTTATGACCTTGGTGGCGGCGATGGTCTCGAATCCGGTGAGCTCTGTGAGGCGCGGGAACGCCTTCCCGTACTTTTTCTTGAGGCCCTTGAACCACTCGATAGTGTAGCCGGTGATGTTGTCGATGTCGGCCTGCACGGCTGCCATCTGCTCCTCGAGCCCGGCGATCTTCTCCTCAATGGCCTTCACGTCGAAGCGGGAAATCTTGCGCACGGGCTTCTCGACCAGTCGGTCGATATCCTCCATGACGATGTCCCTGCGCAACTGCGCGCGGTACTCCTGCATCCTGGCCAGGATGGCCTCTTTCTGCGCCTCCCAGCTGGGGAAGGTCTTGTCTTCCAGAAGATGGTACACGCCCTCCTGGAAGAAGATGCGCTCGAGGCTGCTCCAGTGCCAGTCGTCCTCGAGGCCCGCCAGGCGGATGCGGAGCTGCTGCTCCAACAGGTCCCGGGTGTGGAAGGTGTCGTATTCGAGGATGTCGTGCACGCTGAGGAACTGGGGCTTGTTGTCCACGATGACGCAGGCGTTCGGGTTCACGTTGGCCTCGCAGTCGGTGAAGGCATAGAGCGCGTCGATGGTCTTGTCCGGCGATACGTCGTTGGGCAGGTGGATGATGATGTTCACCTTGTCGGTGGTCATATCCTCGATCTTCTTGATCTTTATCTTGCCCTTGTCCTTGGCCTTCAGGATGGAGTCTATGAGCATGTGCGTGGTCTTGCCGTAAGGGATTTCGGTGATGGCCACGGTGTTCTTGTCGAGTTTCTCGATTCGGGCGCGCACCTTGACGGAGCCGCCGCGCTTGCCCTGGTTGTATTTGCTGCAGTCGGCAAAGCCGCCTGTGGGGAAGTCGGGATAGAGTTCGTAGGGCTTGCCTTCGAGGATGCGCACGGAGGCGTCCAGGAGCTCGTTGAAGTTGTGGGGGAGGATCTTGGATGCCATACCCACGGCGATGCCCTCGGTGCCCTGCGCCAGCAGGAGAGGGAAGCGGACCGGGAGTTCCATCGGCTCCTTGTTGCGCCCGTCGTAGGAATTCATCCAGTTGGTGATGTCCGGATCGAATACCACCTCCTTGGCAAACTTCGAGAGGCGCGCCTCGATGTATCGGGGAGCGGCGTTGGAGTCTCCGGTGAGGATGTTACCCCAGTTACCCTGGCAGTCCACGGTCAGGTTCTTCTGCCCGAGCTGCACGAGGGCGCCCAGGATGGACTGGTCGCCGTGCGGATGATACTGCATGGCCTGGCCCACGATGTTCGCCACCTTGGTGTAGTTGCCGTCGTCCATGCGGTACATTGCGTGGAGCACGCGCCTCTGCACTGGCTTCAGGCCATCCACGATGTGGGGGACGGCACGCTCCAGGATCACGTATGAAGAGTAATCGAGGAACCAGTCCTTGAACATGCCGGAAAGCTTGTACTTCCGGCTGTCGCTTTCGAGGAGGCGACTGAACTTGCCGGCCTTCTCTTCGCCTTCGCCCTCGCCTTCGACCAGTTCGACTTCTTCGTCAACCTGCTCTTCGAGTTCCTCGTTCTGTATATCTTCGTAGTCTTCGCTCATAATTCTAATTAATAAGATTCCTTCGCTTTGATAGGAATGACATTAATCCTCGTATCCAAATTTCCGGAGCTCCTTCCGGCTCTCGCGCCAGTCGGGATCCACCTTCACCAGCAGCTGCAGGAAAACCTTCTTCTGGAAGAAATCCTCCATCTCGATGCGGGCGGCGGTTCCGGTCTTCTTGAGGGCCGCTCCGCCCTTGCCTATCAGGATGCCCTTCTGGGAATCCCGCATCACATAGATGATGGCGCCGATGTCGTAGCGCTCCTCGCCCTCCTTGAAACTCTCTATCTCCACCTGGCAGCAGTAGGGGATCTCATCCTTGTAGTTGAGGAGGATCTTCTCCCGGATGATCTCGGAGGCGAAGAAGCGGAGGTTCCTGTCGGTGAAAGTGTCCTTGTCGTACCAGGCGGGGGATTCCGGCAGGCGTTCTATCACGGCATCCATGATGGCCTCCATGTTGAAGCCCTCCTGCGCGGATGCGGGGATGACGGTGGCGGCGGGCACTCTCTCCTGCCACCAGGCCATCAGCTCCTGCACCTTCTCCTGGCTGCTGATGTCTATCTTGTTGATGACGATGATCACCGGGCACTGCAGTTTGGAGAGCTTCTCCACGTACTCGGTGTTCTTGTCCGGCTTCTCCACCGTGTCGGTCACGTAGAGGATGACATCCGCGTCGCCGATGGCGGTATCCACGAAGTTCATCATGTTCTGCTGCAGGCGGTAGACGGGCTTGAGGATGCCGGGAGTGTCGGAATAGACTATCTGGAAGTCCTCGCCGTTCACTATGCCCATGATGCGGTGGCGGGTGGTCTGGGCCTTGGCGGTGACTATGCACAGCTTTTCGCCCACCACGCGGTTCATCAGCGTACTCTTGCCGACGTTGGGGTTGCCTATTATGTTAACGAAACCGGATTTGTGCGCCATTACACGTATGCCCCCATTTTAAGGATATTGATTTCTCCTTCTGTGAGATAGCGCCACTCGCCCTTCTTCAGCCCCTTCTTGGTGAGGCCCGCGAAGTAGACGCGGTCCAGGGTGCGGACTTCGCATCCCACGGCCTCGAATATGCGGCGCACCACACGGTTCTTGCCGGAGTGGATCTCGATGCCGAGCTTGCGCTTGTCTTCGGGATCGATGAACTCCAGGGCGTCGGCGGCGATGGGGCCGTCGCTGAGTTCCACGCCCGCGAGTATCTTCTGGCGGTCTTCCTCGGTGAGGGGCTTGTTCAGCACCACCTGGTAGATCTTCTTCTTGTCGTAGGAAGGATGGGTGAGGCGTTCGGATATCTCACCATCGTTTGTGAACATCAGCACGCCCGTGGTGGCCTTGTCCAGCCTGCCGACGGGATACACCCTGTTGGGGCAGTTCTTGAGGAGGTCCATCACGGTCTTGTCCGCATGGGGATCGGAGGCGGTGGTGACGAATCCTTTCGGCTTGTTCATCACGATGTAGACCTTGGCCTCTCCGCGGAGCGTCTCTCCGTTGAACTTGACCACGTCCTTGAGGACGTTCACCTTGGTGCCTAGTTCGGTGACCACCTCTCCGTTCACCGTGACCACGCCGGCCTGTATCATGGTGTCGGCCTCGCGGCGGGAGCAAACTCCCGAATTGGCGATGAACTTGTTGAGGCGGATCTCTTCCTTAACCTGGCTGGGTGCGGAATCGAAATCGCTTATCTGTGCCTTGGGGCTGGCCGCGATCATGCGGTTGATGCCCTCGTTGGATGCTTTGTTGAAGCTTCCGGCGGTGTTGCGCCTGGCGCCGTATGCGGGCTTCTGCCCGTAGGGCTTGCGGTCCCCGTAGCTCCTGCGTTCACCGTAGGGGCGTCCTTCGCCCTGGCGGCGTTCGCCATAGCTTTTGCGTTCGCCGTAGGAACGTCCGTCGCCTCCCTGGCGGCGGTCTCCGTACGCCTTGTGCTCGCCGTACTGGCGCCCTTCGCCCTGGCGGTGCTCGCCGTAGGGCCTGTGTTCTCCATAGTTGCGTGTTCCGCGGTGCTCACCGTTTTCTGCGCGATCGGAACGTTCGCGGCGGTCCGTCGTGCTGTACGCGGGCCTTCCTTGTGCCGAAGCCGACCTTCTCGGCCTGAGCTTGCGACCATCTTTACTGAAATCTGTCATTGTCTTGAATCTGTGCACGTCCGCGACTCACGTCGCAGAACTGTGCGTTTGAATTATTGTAAGGTATAAATGTATGTAATGGTGCCTTCCTGCATGGCAGGGGCATCTATCTTCTGATCGAAATGGGCTTTCATCGCGGCGGCTCGCGCCTCGGCGATTAGCTTGGTGCTGGAAATGGTGGTGCCGTCGTCCACGATGGCCTTCTTCACGTTGCCGTAGTTGTCCACCCATATCTTCATTACTATCTTGCCGCTCTCCTGGAAATCGTTGCTGGGCTTGATGAGGGTGGACTTGTTGACCTTGCGGCCTTCCAGGTGGGCGTTGGCGACACCTTCGGTCTTGGCGCCCTCGGCGTTTCCGGTGGCCTGGCCGGCGCGGAAGTCGGAGGATGCCTCACGGGCGGTGTGGGGAGTCGTGACGTTGGTATCCTTCTTGGCCATGCCGGGGAATGCGGCACGGGGATCCAGTTTAGGTTCTTCCGGCCTGGGAGGTTCGGGTGTTTCCACGTCGCCGAAGTTATCCGGCTTTGCGGCGGGGGTGAGGTTCTCCGCCAGGCTCTCGTTGGGGGATTCGCTCTTCTGCACGAACTCCACGTCCTTCTCCAGGTCGACCTCCTCGCCCTCGGGCTCGCGCCCGTAGTAGGTCTTCATCTCGAATTCCTGGTCTTCGGTGTAGTCCACAAGGAAGGAACTCTCCTCCGGCGGGGGATATATGTATTTCAGTCCCGAGAAAGATACCACGCACAGGGCCGCGGCGTGCAGCAGCACCGTGAGGGTGATGCCGGTCACCTTCGACCTGTCTTCTATGCGTTTCCTTTCGCGGAGATACTCTTTCATGTGCTATTCCGGTTGTGTTGCGAGTATGACCTTGTAGTGGTTGCGCTTGGCGATGTTCATCACCTGCACTATCTCGCCGATGGGAACGCTCTCATCGGAATAGATGCTGAAAGTAGGATCCTCCTCGTTCTGGAGCAGGCCCACCAGATCGTCTTCGACCTGGGCCAGGTTGTTCTCCGCCAGCTCGTTGCCGTTGATGTGGTAGGTGTAGTTGCCGGCGCCCCAGTCCTTGATGCTCACGCTCACGGTGGGCTTGGCGCTCACCTGGCCGGTGCTCTTGGGAAGCAGGAGCTTGAGGGCGTTGGGATTGATGAGGGTGGACGTCACCAGGAAGAAAATGAGCAGCAGGAACACGATGTCGGTCATACTCGACATCGAGAACGAAGCGTCCGCCCTGGTTGTTCTCTTGATTGCCATTATTCTTCTATTTTAACTGTGGCTGCGGATTCGGGATCGTTGAGCACGTCCATGAAGCCGATGGTGGCGTTCTCCATGGTGAAGACCACGTCGGAGATCTTGGAGGTGAGGTAGTTGTATCCGAAATATGCGAGGATACCCACGATCAGACCGCCTACGGTGGTGATCATGGCCTCGTAGATGCCTCCGGAGAGGAGGGTGATGTCGATGTTGTTGCCGGCGTTGGCCATGTTGAAGAATGCCCTCACCATACCGAGCACGGTTCCGAGGAATCCGATCATCGGGGCTCCGCCCGCGATTGCCGCGAGGATGGGGAGACCCTTCTCCAGGCGTGCCACCTCGAGGTTGCCGGTGTTCTCGACCGCGGTCTGGATGTCGCTCAGCGGCCTGCCTATGCGCTCGAGACCCTTCTCCACCAGACGTGCGGTAGGATTGTCGTACTTGCCGCAGAGGGTGATGGCGGACTTGGTCTTGCCGTCGTGGATGTAGTCGCGGATGTCGTCGATGAAATTGCGGTCGACCTTGGAAGCGCGGCTGATCTGGACGAGTTTCTTGCCGAAGATGTAGATTGCGATTACGGAGAGTACAAGGAGGACTATCATCAGCCATCCACCCTTCATCGCCATATCGATGAGAGAGTAAGACATCTCCTGCGGAACCGGAGCGGCCTCTACCGCATTAGCGAGTGTATCGGCCTGGAGTAAAGTAAAGAGCATAATTCCCATTAGTTATAATATATCATGCAAATATAATCAAAAAATCCGTTGAAAGGACTTCGTTTATTCCTTTTTTCGTCTTTTTCATCCTTGGCCTCAGCTGGCTTAAAAGTCATGAAGATTCATCTCGTTTTTCTTTCGTGTTTTTGGGCTTTTCCTCTGATAATCCATACGTGCATGAAAGCCAAAACGCTTTGGGGTGCTGCAGGTGTCCCGAAATAAGGGGGACCTGCAGCGAAAAGTGGGGTTTTTTGACGCAGGTGTCCGTAAAAATGGGACACCTGCAGCACCTGTATCGGAGACATGGGGGATTAAGATTCTGTGAAAGATTCAAGGAGTTCACAAACCTTTTCATATGCTTCTCCGCAGACACGTGCAATTTGGGCGGGATCCGCGGAAAACCTGAACTTGATCTGCCGGAACAGTTCGGACTTTTGTTCGTCATCCATACTATCCAGACTATGTTTCCTAAACAGGGATACGAGCAAATCCTGAATGGCTGCTCCGATAATCTGGTCTTTAAATGCCGGGGCTTCTTTCGCGCGTTTTGCCTTGGACGAATTGTTAAGGAAATATGTCATCCGGCCGGCAGTTCTGAATACAGACTCGACAAATCTGACGGGCACATAACAGGAAGGATTCACATATCCCCGTTCATTTATAGTGTAATCCTCCGGTACGGAAACCCTGCTGCGGAGTATCTTCATCCTGGCCCGTGCGCTCATATCTCCGATCCTGGTTCCTGTAACTGGAGTGGGATTGAAAAAGCAGGCGCCGGCGCCCCATGGGTATTTGGAAGCGTGCAGGCAGATTCTCGCCGCAACTGAGTTCATCAGCACATAGGCGACACCCCTTTCGAATGACTCATCGCCGATAACTATCTGCTGGAAGTCAACCGCATTATCGCGCAGCAACTCACAGGAACCGTACTTTTTGCTATAGTACTGCGAGTACATCTTCTTGAACCTGGTAATAAATGTTTCCGCTAAATCCCTGTCGCAACCCAAAACGAAATGGACATGATTGGACATCAGGATGAAGGAAATGATATACACCCCTTTCATGGTGGACAGCACGGCCACGATATTCATGGCCGCCTTGAAATCTTCATCGTCTTTGAACCAAATCCGGTCTGTCAGGTGGTCGGTAGTGACCAGCCAGAAAATCTTTCTCATAGACTCCTCCTTTCTTTCTCATCGTTTCGTGCCCATGTCGCTGTCCCAGCGTCCTCTGACTACGAAATCATTTATTCGCAAAATTAGTCAAATAATTTGAAAACGGAATAACTAATTATTACCTTTGTATAAAAATTCCGCAAGAATGTCTAAACTGTATTTCGAAGAAAAGGGGGAAGAAATCCTCCGCAACAAAGGTGTCCGCAAAGCAGAATTCGCCCGCCGTATGGGCATACGCAAGCAAAATGTAAATACCTTATTCAAAACGAAGAATCTGGATACTATTTTCCGTGCTTCCAAGGTGCTGGACGTTCCTCTTGAGTTGCTTATCAGTTACACCGAAGAACCGGATCTCGTTTAGTTTGAATAGCTGTCCCTTATAATCATTTTTTCGTAATTTTGTAAGTATGAAACGAATCCTGATACTGGCGGCGGCGGTGCTGATGGCGGCGTCCTGCGCAAACAAGAAATCCGAAATGAAAACACTCGTACTTTATTATTCCCAGAACGGCACCACGAAGGCCGTGGCTGAGGTAATTGCCGACAAACTCGGCGCGGATATCGAGGCAATAGTGCCCGTAACCCCTTATGACGGGGATTTCATGGCAACCATTGAGCGCGGCAAGAAGGAACTGGACGGGGGTATCCTCCCTGAAATCCAGCCTATCAAGGCGGACGTACAATCCTATGATGTCATCTTCCTGGGCTTCCCCATCTGGTTCGGAGTGTATGCCACGCCTGTATTCACCGTTCTGGAGAACGTGGATTTCAGCGGCAAGAAGATAGTGCCGTTCTGCACCTTCGGCAGCGGCGGCATCGACTCTGCAAGCCGCGCCCTGAAGGAGAAGCTCACCAAGGCGGAAATCCTTCCCGGCTACGGCGTGAGGACGGCGCGCATCGATGCGGCCCCGGCCGAACTTGACCGCTTCCTGAAAGAGAACGGATTCCTGGAGGGAGAAATCACCCCTCTTGAGCCCTTCCCGGCACTCCACCTGGCCAGCGAGGAGGAAACTGCCATTTTCGATGCGGCGGTAGATGGGTACCCGATGCTGAATGCCAAGGCGGAAGAAGTTGCGGCCCGCAGTGTTCCAGATGGCACGGAATATATCTTCACCGCCAAGGACCAGTCCCGCCAGAAGGCGGATGCATCCCTTCCTCCGGCAGGCACGCTCAAGGTTTATGTGCTGGTTGAAGAAGGCAAGGCCCCGGTATTCACCCAGGTCATACGTTAGCCCTTCAAAATTAACGACTTTTTCTTGACTGTTGCAGGTGTCCCATTTTTACGGACACCTGCGTCAAAAACCCCCACTTTTCGCTGCAGGTCCCACTTATTTCGGGACACCTGCAGCACCCGGGGTGTTCAGTATTCCACTTTCGACAGGAAGAGGGCGTGGCCGGGGACGGATTCACCGGCCAGGGATCGCAGGTTACCCTGCTCCGGCGGGAGAATCAACCCGGCGAAGTCGTCGACGCTGCGTTTGCCGCGGCCGACTTCGATCAGCGTTCCGACAATGGCCCGCACCATATTCCGCAAAAACCTATCGGCAGAAATCCGGAAATACCAATACTGGGGTTCCCTCGCTTCGCTCGGAATGGCAGGTGTGTGAAGGAGGCTTCCGTCAAGTGCGAGGGCGTCGTGGATGCCGACCGGAGCTTTTCTGCCTGAGCCTTTTTCTGGCGAAGGCAGGAATGCCTCCGGCGGCTGCAGGCCTTGCATGATGGAAGCGTGTGTTGGCGTATAAGGCGCCCACACAGCCTCGAACACCGTGCAGACGGACGTCTTGTTATCCCCGCCCTTCTTCTCGAAACACGAAAAATCATGCGTACCCAACAACGCCGCAGCGGCAGAATTCATCGCCTCGAAATCAAGCCCGGGATATCCGCACTGCCACGAAAAAGCCTCCACGAAAGGATCCTTGCACCTATGCAGGAAATACGTGTATTCCCGCCTCACGGCGTCGAAGCGCGGATGGAAATCCGCCCCGGCCGGAGCCACTGAAGAAACCACCACCGAGCGGGGCAGGATGGCATTTAATTTGTAGCAGAAATCATCTGCCGCAAGGCCCTCGGGGCCATCGAAACACGCAACGTAACCAATGGCGTTCACGTCCGTATCCGTCCGCCCCGCACCGATCACCGGCACTTCGCCTCCGAGAAGCTTCCCGAGAGCTTCTTCTAGGCACTCCTGCACGGATGGATTGGAGGGTTGGCGCTGCCAGCCGCAGAAGCCGGCGCCGGCGTATGAAAGTACGATGGAATAACGCATAGGATGCAAATTTATTAAAATATATGGAAAGTGTAAATATCAAGGAACTCAACGACCGCATTCAGAAAGAAAGCGGCTTCGTGGATATCCTTTCTCTCGAGATGGGCAAGGTCATCGTAGGCCAGAAGCATCTGGTGGAAAACCTGATGATAGCCCTCCTCGCCAACGGACACATCCTTCTCGAAGGTGTGCCCGGCCTCGCGAAAACCCTGGCGATCAGCACCCTCAGCAAGGCGGTGAACGCCAAGTTCAACCGCATCCAGTTCACTCCGGACCTCCTCCCTGCCGACGTGGTGGGCACCCTCATCTACTCGCAGAAGAAGGAAACCTTCGAGGTGCGCAAGGGCCCCGTCTTCGCCAACTTCGTGCTGGCGGATGAAATCAACCGCGCCCCCGCGAAAGTGCAGTCCGCGCTGCTGGAAGCCATGCAGGAAAGGCAGGTGACCATCGGCGACAGCACCTACAAGCTGCCGGAGCCTTTCCTCGTGATGGCCACCCAGAACCCCATCGAGCAGGAGGGTACCTATCCTCTGCCCGAGGCCCAGGTGGACCGCTTCATGCTGAAGGTGGTGGTGGATTACCCGAAGAAGGAGGAGGAGAAACTCATCATCCGCATGAACAACAGCGGCGAGTTCCCCCAGCCGAGCCCCGTGGTGAATCCGGATGACATCGTCCGCGCCCGCGAAGTGGTGCGCGAGGTCTACATGGACGAGAAGATAGAGCGCTACATCGTAGACATCGTCTACGCTACCCGCACCCCTGAAGAATACGGCCTGAAGGGCCTCAAGGACCTCATTTCCTACGGAGGATCCCCCCGCGCCAGCATCAGCCTGAGCGCCGCCGCGAAGGCCTACGCGTTCATCAAGCGCAGGGGCTACGTGATTCCGGAAGATGTGCGCGCGGTCTGCCCCGAGGTGCTGCGCCACCGTATCGGCCTCACCTATGAGGCGGAGGCGGAAAATGTGACCACCGAAGAGATAATCTCCCAGGTAATCAATGCAGTGGTAGTGCCGTAATGGCAAGGGACGCAACAGAACTCCTGAAGAAGGTCCGGAAGATAGAAATCCGCACCAAGGCTCTCTCGCACCAGATATTCGCGGGGGAGTACCACTCCGCGTTCAAGGGGCGCGGCATGGCCTTCAGCGAGGTGCGCGAATATCAGTACGGGGACGATGTGCGCAACATGGACTGGAACGTTACCGCCCGCATGCGCGCACCCTACATAAAGGTGTTCGAGGAGGAGCGCGAGATGACGGTGGTGCTGCTGGTGGACGTGAGCCGTTCCGGCCTGTTCGGCACGCAGACGCGCACCAAGCGCGAGCTGCTCGCGGAGATTGCGGCCGTGCTCAGCTTCAGCGCCATCCTCAATAACGACAAGGTCGGAGCCCTCTTCTTCAGCGACCGCGTGGAGAAGTTCATCCCCCCGAAGAAGGGGCGCAGCCATCTCCTTCATATAATAAGGGAGATGCTGGAACTCGAGCCGCAGTCGGACGGCACCGACATCGGCGCGGCCCTGCAGTTCCTTACGGGAGCCATCAAGAAGAAGTGCACCGCCTTCCTGCTCAGCGATATGCTGGATGCGGACGCCGCAGGCCATCCCCGCTACGAGGATGCCCTGAAGGTGGCGGCAGGCAGGCACGACCTCTCCGTAATCAAGGTCTTCGATCCCTGCGAACGCAGCCTGGCGCCGGTAGGCCTCATAAACGTGAAAGACAGCGAGACGGGGCGCTCCGCCTGGGTGAACACCAGTAGCGCCGCCACCCGGCGGGCCTATTCGCAGTGGTTCTCCGACCTCGCCTCGGCCGAGCAGCAGCTATTCAACAGATATAAAGTGGAAAGCGTGGAAATCTCCACCGATTCGGATTACGTCCGCGCTCTCATGTCATTTTTCGCCAAGAGATGAATATCCTTTTCAGCATACTCCTGACCCTTCTCGAGATTGTGCCCAAGGGCGACGCGTTCATCAAGCCCCAGACCAGGCGCGATTCCATCTACGTGGCCGACAGGCTCGAATATGGTTTCGAGCTGGACAACGTGCGGAAGGGCACGGAACTGGCCCTGCCGGATGCGATGGCCATGTCGAACGACACCCTCACCGTGGTGGAAGACTGGAAGCTGGACACGCTGAAGATCCGCCGCCGCAAGGGCCTGATGGATATCAGGGGCAGGATAGTCGTGACCCCCTTCGAGGAAGGCGACTATGCCATGCCGCACATTTTCCTGCTGCGCCGCGAAGGAGGCAAGATCGACACGCTGCGCTTCGACAGCGTGGTTTTCCACGTGGCAGAGTTCCCCATAGACTCCGCCCGGGTGGCCAGGAACGAGCTCCAACCTCTGGTGAGGTATCCTCTCACGTTCAAAGAGCTGCTGCCCTGGCTGCTGGGAGGACTGTTCCTCCTCGGCCTGCTGGCCGCAGGCATCTCCATGTGGCTGGCCCGCGCCCGCCGCAAGGAATACGAGCTCACCCATGAGCCCGCCCACATCACCGCACTGCGGAAACTGGATGCCTACAGGGGTAACGGATTCTGGGCGCCCGAGAAGCAGAAAGCCTTCTATTCCGGCGTCACCGACACCCTCAAAGCCTACATGGAGGCCCGTTTCGGGGTGGATGCCCCGGAGATGACCACCGCCGAGGTGTTCGATGTCCTGAAGGGCGCCAAGGGCCTTCCGGAAGACGTTTACGGCAATACCAAGGAGCTGTTCGAGACCGCGGACCTCATCAAGTTCGCGAAATTCACGGCCCCGGACGAATATAATGCAAAGGTGGTTCCCACCGCCGTCCGTTTCGTGACGGAAACCTATCAGAACGCGCTTGAGGAGGAGCCGGAAGGAGATGTTCTTTGAGTATCCCAAGCTTCTCTGGCTGCTGGCTCTGCCGGTGCTGCTCGCGGTCCACTACCTGTGGCTGGAACTGAGCGGCAGGCGCCCGCACATGCGGGTGTCGGCATCGGCCCCCTGGCTGGCCGGAGGCGGCAGCGTGCTCGCGTGGCTGAGGCATCTCCCGTTCATCCTCCGCACCGCGGCCCTCTGCCTCATAATCGTGGCGATCGCCCGCCCGCGCTCATCTACCGAAACCGAAAAGATTGACACCGAGGGAATCGACATCGTGCTGGCGATGGACGTATCCACCTCCATGCTCGCGCGGGATTTCGACCCCGACCGCATCAGCGCAGCCAAGGACATTGCCATAGAATTCATCGCCCAGCGGCCTTCGGACCGCATGGGGATAGTGGTGTTCGCGGGGGAGAGCTACACCCAGTGTCCCCTGACTACCGACCGCGCCACCCTCATCAACATGATGAAGGATGTGCAGACGGACCTCATCGAGGACGGCACCGCTATCGGCAACGGCCTGGCGACCGCGGTGGCGCGCATGAAGGATTCGGACGCCAAGAGCCGCGTGGTCATCCTCCTCACCGACGGTGTAAACAACAGGGGAGAGATAGCGCCCGCGACGGCGGCGGAGATAGCGAAGACCTACGGCGTGCGAGTGTACACCATAGGCATGGGCACCCGCGGGGAGGCCCCCTATCCGGTGATGACCCCCTGGGGGGTGGAGGTCCGGAAGATCCCCGTGGAGATAGATGAGGACCTGCTGAAATCCATCGCGGAGGCCACCGGAGGGCGGTATTTCCGCGCCACCGACAACACCAAGCTATCGGAAATCTATTCCGAGATCAACCAGATGGAGAAGGTGCGCACCACGGTGGACAGTTTCCCAGTATATAAAGAACTGTTCGGCAAATATGCCATTTGGGCGCTGGTATGCCTGCTGCTCGAACTGGCGTTGCGCCTATTCATAAGGAGGCTGCCGTAATGCTGATATTCGCGAATCATCAATACTTGCTACTGCTGCTTCTGGTGCCGCTGATGCCCCTGCTATACGGGCTTGTGCGTTGGCTGCGCAGGGAGCGCCTCCGCCGCATCGGGGATGAAGCCCTGGTTAAGCAGTTGATGCCTTCCTGGTCCGCTTCCAAGGGCTGGGTGCGTCTGGTGCTCTTCGACTTGGCATTCGGCTTCTTCGTGATCGGCCTGGCCCGGCCGCAGATAGGAGCCAAACTCCAGGAGAGGGAGACCAAGGGTGCGGAGATCATGATATGCCTCGACGTGTCCAACTCCATGCTGGCCAAGGATTATTCCCCCAACCGCCTGGAGCGCGCCAAGCTGGCGATTTCCCGCATAACCGACAAGTTGCAGGACGACCGCATCGGCCTAATCATATTTGCCGGGAGCTCCTTCGTGCAGCTGCCCATCACCAACGACTACGTGTCGGCCAAGATGTTCCTGAACAGCATCAGCACCGAATCCGTGCCCGTGCAGGGAACGGCCATCGGCGATGCCATCCTCACCGCCACGCGCAGTTTCAGCGCCCAGAGCGAGAAGAGCCGGGCCATAATAGTTATAACCGACGGCGAGAACCATGAAGACGACCCCGTGGAAGCCGCAAAGCAGGCCGCTGAACTCGGCATCAAGATATATACGATAGGTGTGGGATCGCTCCGCGGCGAGCCCATCCCCATGGACGGGGAACTCCTCAAAGACAAGGACGGCAACATCGTGGTGACCCACCTCGACGAAGATACCCTGCAGAAGGTAGCGGAGGCGGGGAACGGGGCCTACGTGCATGCCGGAAACGAGGAATTCGGCCTGAACCCGATAATCAACGACATCAACAAGCTGGAGGAGGAGTACTACAAGTCGGTGGTGTTCGAGGAGTATGACGAGCAGTACATGTATTTCTTCGCGGTGGCGCTGGCGCTGCTGGCGATAGAGATGCTGATAGGCGAAAGGCGCTGGAAAAGGAGAATGTTCGAATGAGAAAGATATTGTGCATATTGCTGATACTTAGCGCGTTGCCGCTGTCCGCCCAAGTGGACAGGAAGGAGGTGCGCGCCGGCAACCGCGCTTACCGCAAGGGTAACGTCGAGGCCGCCGAGTTAGAATACAGGAAGGCGGTGGCCAAGGACAGTACTTCGGTGGCCGGATGGAACAATCTGGGCGTCGCGCTCAATGCCCGTGGCGACGTGCAGGGGGCGAAGCAGGCCTTCGATAAGGCCATCGGCACCTCGTCCTCCGACAAGGACCTGGCCCGCGGCTATTTCAACGACGGCTGCTCTTCGCTGGAGGCCAAGGATTACGGCGGGGCTGTGAAGAGTTTCCGCAAGTGCCTGCAGCTGGACCCGGACAATATGGATGCAAAGGAGAGGTATTCCTATGCGAAGAAGATGCTGAGGGACCAGCAGCAGAACGGTCAGAACGGCCAGAATGGTCAGAACGGTCAGAACGGCGACCAGAACCAGGATCAGCAGAACCAGGACCAGGACCAGAATCAAGACCAAAACCAAGACCAAAACCAAGACCAGCAGGACCAGCAAGATCAGCAAGATCAACAGGACCAGCAGGACCAAGACAAGGATCAGGATCAGGACGGCGAGGACCAGCAACAGCAGAACCAGCCTCAGCCGCAACCCCAGCCTCAGCCCGGCCAGCAGCCGCAGATATCACCCCAGCAGGCCCAGCAGATGCTGCAGGCCGTGCAGGCAAAGGAGAAGGAGACCCAGGACAAGGTGAACAAGCAGAAGGCGGCGGTGCTGCAGTCCCGGCAGAAAGAAAAGAATTGGTAGTATGAAACGTCTTTTAACCATATTCGCGTCCATGCTGGTGGCAGCAGGCATGCATGCACAGTCCGTGCGTGTCGAAGCCCCCAACCTAGTGGCAGCGGACGAACAGTTCAACGTGAGTTTCTCGGTGGAGGGAGAGCACGCCCCAAGCGAGTTCGAATGGGAACCCGGGGACGGATTCCGTCTGGTTTGGGGCCCGCAGAAAGGCACTTCCACATCTATCAGCATAGTTAACGGCAAGCGCTCCAAGAGCGTTACCAATTCCTATACCTATGTGCTGATGCCTGTGCGCACCGGCACTTTCACCCTTCCCTCCGCGGTGGCCACCATCCAGGGAAAGAAGGTAAGCAGCCGGAGTTTTTCCATCGAGGTAGTGGCCGGCAGTCCATCCAAGGGTAGTTCCGCCCAGTCATCTTCCGGCACCGGCGGCAACGCCCGGGCCGCACAGGCGACCGGGTCCGTATCGTCGGACGACATCTATATGCGCCTGATAGTCAATAAGACGCGTGCGGTGGTAGGGGAAGGCATCTCCGCGACCCTCAAGCTCTACCAGAGGGTGAACATTGCAGGATTCGAGGATGCCAAGTTCCCCAGTTTCAACGGTTTCTGGAGCCAGGAACTGGCTGCTCCTTCGAACATAGAGTTCAAGCGCGAGAACGTGGGCGGGGAGATCTTCAACACCGCCGTCCTGCGCAGCTGGAACCTCATCCCGCAGAAGGCGGGGGATGTGACTATAGAGCCGGCCGAGCTTGTGTGCCTGGTGAACGTGAGGGCCGCGTCTTCATCTTCCGGAAGCATCTTCGACAGCTTCTTCCAGGACAGCTACCGCCAGGTGCGCAAGCGTGTGTCTACCCAGCCGGTGACACTTCATATATCCGCCCTTCCTGCAGGCGCTCCGGCCTCGTTCGGAGGCGGTGTAGGCAAGTTCGAGATGAAGGCGGAGCTGACGAAGGATTCGCTGAAGACGCACGACGCCGCTTCGCTGAAGGTAACCATCTCCGGCACCGGCAACCTGGCGCTGCTGACTGCGCCCAAGGTGTCGTTCCCGCCGGATTTCGAGCAGTACGACATGAAGTCCACCGACGCCGGCCGCAGCCGCGTGTTCGAATATCCTTTCATCCCGCGCAGCCACGGAGAGTTCGAGATCGGGCCGGTGGAGTACAGCTACTACGATATCGCTTCCGGCAGATACGTCACCCTTTCATCCGGCCCTCTGCCTCTGTCGGTGGCGCGCGGAGCCGAGCTGGAAAGTGCGGTTCCCTCCGGCGGCCAGTTGGTTCAGAACCGCAGGGACGTGAAGGACCTGGGGAGCGATATCCGCTTCATCTACAGCAAGTTGCCATCCCTCTCCGGTACCGGCCGTTTCTTCGTGTGGTCCCCCCTGTTCTGGGGTCTGGCCGCGTTCCTGCTTCTGGCCGCCGCCGCGGTGTGGTTCATCCTCCGCAGGCGCGCTGCACTCCGTGCGGATGTGGCCGGCAGCCGTAACCGTGCCGCCACCAAGATGGCCCGGAGGCGCCTCGCCCTCGCCGGGGACTTCCTCCAGAAAAACCTCTACACGGCCTTCTATGAGGAACTGCACAAGACCCTGCTGGGTTTCATTTCCGACAAACTGAACCTGGACGCCAGCGACATGAGCAAGGAAAACATAGTCTCCCGCCTCTGCTCGGAGGGTGTCTCCGAAGGCCTGGCGACGGATTTCTCCGCGCTTCTGGATGCCTGCGAGTATGCCCGCTACGCGCCCGATGCCGGCCATGATGCCATGAACAGCCATTACGAGAGTGCGGTTTCGGTGATATCTGCGATAGATTCTTCCATGAAAAAGAAAAAGACTTCCGGCGGCGCGGCGGTGCTTGCGCTGCTGCTGATGCTGGTGCCTATCGGCGGCCATGCCGCGGATGCGTATCTCGATTCCCTCTGGAATGCCGGCGTGGCGGCCTATTCCGACGGCCGCTGGCAGGATGCCTCTCAGGCATGGGGGGCAATTGAGAGCGTCGGGATGGCATCTCCCGAGCTGTACTGCAACCTTGGAGATTCGTATTTCCGGCAGAGCATGCTGGCCGAGGCCATCCTGTATTATTCCCGGGCGCTGAAGCTGGATCCATCCTATGCCGATGCCCGCTACAACCTGGAATTCGCCCGTTCTCTTACTCAGGACAGGATCGATTCCGTGCCGGAGTTCTTCTTGAGGACCTGGATGCGCAAACTCTGCTGGATGCTGCCTTCCGATGCCTGGGCGTGGATTTCCCTGGGCCTGCTCGCCGCCGTTCTGGCGCTGGCCCTGATGTTCCTGCTGGGCCGCGGCCCGGCTGCCCGCAAATGGGGTTTCTTCTGCGGCCTGGCAGCGTTGATACTGATGGTTTTCACTTTGGTTTTTGCCGGCTGGCAGAAGCGTGACTACCTCCGTGCGGACGATGCCGTGGTCATGCGACCGGTGGTTCCGGTGAAGAGCGCGCCGTCCGGTGCGGACACCAAAGATCTGTTTATCCTGCATGAAGGCACCTGCGTCGAGGTTTTGGACAGCGTGGGGGACTGGTGTAACGTAAAACTGTCCGATGGAAGGGAAGGATGGCTCAGAAAGGACGGAATTACCATTATATAATGTGGATAAATTGTTGATAAATGTTTGTTTATTGCGGAATTCTTTCTATATTTGCAGCGCAATTGTGCCCGCTTGGGCGCGTTTGCCAGTTTAGTTTGTAGTTTAATTTTTAGTTAACTAAATAAAATAAAGTATGAAAAAGTTTTTCGCAATTGCAGTTGCTTTGCTCATCAGCGTTGCTTCGTTTGCACAGGAGAAAGGTCCTTATGAGACCAATGCTCTTGGCGACAACGTGTTCTGGGGCCTCGGCATAGGTGGAAATTCCATTTGGCAGTGGTCCAACGCAGGAAGCGTTCCTTTCGTGACTGTTCCCGGTCTTGCACTCGAGGGATATGTCGGAAAGTGGTTCACTCCCGGCGTAGGTCTCCGTGCAGGTTACTATGGCCTCACCCAGAATCTCTTCAATCAGGGTCAGCACATGCTCGCTCTCGATGTCCTGTGGAACTTCTCCAACAGTGTTTTTGGCTATAAGGAAGATCGCAAATGGAGCTGGGCTCCTTATTTCCGCGCAGGTCTCGATGCATTCGGTGAGAACGGAATCTTCAAGGGAGTCAACAACGAGTGGGTTCTCGGTTTCGGTTCCATGATCACCTGCAAGCTCAACGACAAGATGAATTTTGTCATCGACAATCCTTTCGTCGTCGCCAAGGCTTCCGAGATGGCCGCTACTGCAGCCAACATCAAGAACGACAACTTCTTCAACAAGGTTACTTCCAGGTTCGCATTCCCTTATGCCGTGATGGTAGGTCTCCAGTGGAACGTTGGTAAGACCACTTGGACCACCACCGCCGCCACCGCCGCCGCTGCCGCTGCCGCTATTGCCGCTGCCAATGCAGCTGCCGACAAGGCAAAGGCTGACGCACAGAAGACCGCTGACGATGCACAGGCTGCCGCCAAGGCCGCTCAGAGCGAAGCCGCTCAGCTCGTAGACGAGGCTAAGAAGGCTGCCAGCACCAATGTTGATGGTCTGTTCGACGAGCCCGTCGTGGTTTACTTCCAGATTGGCCAGAGCACTCTCACCAAGGCTGAGAAGGCACACGCCGAGTATGCTATCAAGAACATCATCGCCCGTGGCGAGAACGTGAAGTTCACGCTCAATGGTAGCGCCGACACCGGAACCGGTTCCAAGGCTCGCAACAAGCAGCTCTCCAAGCAGCGTGCCCAGACTGTCTACAACCTCGTTGACGAACTCGGCGTAAGCCGCGAGAACATCACCGTGGTCGAGTGGGATGGCACCGAGAGGTTTGCTACTCCTGAGCTCAACCGTGCTGTTATCATCGAGAAGCAGTAATTTCCTGAGTGAAATTAAACAGGCTGGCTGACCGCCAGCCTGTTTTTTTGTTATCTTTGCGCCATGAAAAGGATTATTACGGCAATCATGTTCATGTGCGCGGCAATCACGGCCGGTGCACAGGAAGGGATAGTCACATATTACGACGGAAGCACTTCCGTCAAGGTGGACGGTTTTACCTGGAATATCAGTTCCATAACCCTTGCCGACACCCTTACCTATATTACTATTAATATAGTTCCTTCAAAGGTGCTGCCCAGGTTGGATTATTACACGAATCCCCCTGCAGTCATCTCCGCAGGGAGTATGGAACTCACCTGCATCGGCGCACTGGACCGCCAAAGCGATCTGACCAAGTGGCATGAGAGCGTGCGCGGGCGCGCATACGGCTGGGCGAATACCGAGCCGGATGCCCTATATTCCTACACCCTGGTTTTCGGCGGGCGCGTCCCTTACGGGCTTACGGACATCAAGATATCCAACGTACGCGCCGGGGGCTATGCTTTCAGTTTCTCCACCAAGGGAGATCTAGAAAACCCCGATCCTTGCGAGAATGTGGAGATCAGCGAAGCACAGGTTGTGGAACAGGCCGCGGCCGACAAGTATGGCATCACCGGAGTCTATGAATCCGTCCATGGATTCAGGCTCGCCGCGGTGCGTTATGCATCCAGCTACAGGCTTGTGTGCCTTGCTCCTAGCGAGGGCATGCCTTGGTGGCATGCAGGCGACGTCAAGGCAAGCACGTCCGGGCTCCAGATGAAAGGTGAGACAATTGTGGGTAAAGCCAGCTGCTTCATGGCAGACAAGCGCCTGCGCGAAGTGGATGTGGTTTTTGAAAAGACCGGCCTCAAGTTGGTATCCCCCGAAGGGACGGAAGTTTATATAAAGAAGTAAAATGCAGGAAATCAGGAACATTGCAATAATTGCCCACGTAGACCACGGCAAAACCACCCTGGTAGACCGTATGATCTATCAGGCCAATCTCGTGCGTCAGCCCGAGAATCTCGGCCAGTTGATCCTGGACAACAACGACCTGGAGCGCGAGCGTGGCATCACCATCCTCGCGAAGAACGTTTCGGTCACATACAAGGACGTCAAGATCAACATCATCGACACGCCCGGGCACAGCGATTTCGGCGGTGAGGTCGAGCGTGTGCTCAACATGGCGGACGGAGTGCTGCTGCTGGTGGATGCCTTCGAGGGCTGCATGCCCCAGACGCGTTTCGTTCTGCAGAAGGCCCTCCAGATGGGCAAAAAGGCTATAGTAGTTATTAATAAAGTAGACAAGCCCAACTGCCGTCCGGACGAGGTGCAGGAGGAGGTCTTCGACCTTATGTTCAACCTGGATGCCACCGAAGAGCAGCTAGACTTCAAGACGGTTTACGGATCCGCCAAGCAGGGCTGGATGTCGCTGGACTGGCACAAGCCTACCCATGACATAACTCCGCTGCTGGATGTGATCCTGGAGGAGGTGCCCGCGCCCGCAGTGGTGGAAGGCACTCCGCAGATGCTTATATCCTCCCTGGAGTATTCCCCCTACGTGGGGCGTATTGCAGTCGGGAAGATCACCCGCGGGTCGCTCCGCACTGGCCAGCAGATCAGCCTCTGCAAACGCTACGACGTGGTGCAGAAGCACAAGATCAAGCAGCTGATGACCTTCGAGGGCCTGGGCAAGAGCAATGTTGATGCCGTAGGATGCGGTGATATCTGCGCCGTGGTGGGCATCGAGGGATTCGAGATTGGGGATACCATCGCCGACCTGGAGAATCCGGAGGCCCTGCCGCCCATCGCCGTGGATGAACCCACGATGAGCATGCTCTTCACCATCAACAATTCTCCCTTCTTCGGCAAGGACGGCAAGTATGTGACCTCCCGTCATATCAAGGAGCGCCTCGAGAAGGAACTGGAGAAGAACCTCGCGCTTCGCGTGAAGCCCGGCCTGGGAGCAGATTCCTTCGTGGTTTACGGCCGTGGCGTGCTGCACCTTTCGGTGCTGATCGAGACCATGCGCCGCGAGGGATTCGAGCTTCAGGTAGGCCAGCCCAAGGTGCTGGACAAGACTATCGGCGGCCAGCGCTGCGAGCCTATAGAAGAGATGAGCATCGAGGTGCCCGAGGAATTCGTGGGCGCCGCCATCGAGATATCCACCCGCCGCAAGGGCGCTTTGATAAGGATGGAACCCCGTGGGGACCGTACGCTGCTCGAATTCGAGATTCCTACCCGCGGCCTGATGGGCCTGCGCAGTAACCTTCTCACCGCCACTCAGGGCGAGGCCATCGTGGCATACCGCTTCAAGGATTATCAGCCCTTCAAGGGCGAGATAGAGCACCGGAACAACGGTTCGCTGGTGTCGCTGGAGACGGGGGAGGCCAAGGCTTATTCCATGAACAAACTGCTGGACCGCGGCCGCTTCTTCGTGGAGCCCGGCGAGGAGATATATGCCGGTCAGGTGGTAGGAGAGCACACTCGCGAGCGCGACCTCAACATAAATATCTGCAAGGCGAAGCAGCTGACCAACGTGCGTGCCGCAGGTTCGGACGAGAAGATCCTTCTGCCTCCGGCCATCAAGTTCTCGTTGGAAGAGGCTTTGGAGTATATCCAGGAGGATGAACTCGTGGAAGTGACGCCGCATTACATGCGTATCCGCAAGATTTTGCTCGACCCTCTGGCGCGCAAAAGAAATAGTGATATCGCTGATTGATAATAGAAAAAAAATTTGTACCTTTGCAACCCTTTGTTATACCCTTAAATGGATTGGCACAAGGCGGTACGCAGTTTAACTGGCGTGCCGACGGAAAGTTCTTTGGCAATTCCGGTAATTCGGAGATTCTCGATGCGGATCTCGAAGTGGATGTTCATGTGGAAAGGGCCTCGCGCTTTTTCGGTGTGGACGCCGCTGTAACGGGCTGGGTGAAAGTGCTTTGCGACAGATGTCTCGAAGAACTGGAACTGCCCGTGAATACGGGATTCTGCTTGAGCGTCAAGTTCGGCGAGAATGCAGAGACGGCCGATGCGGGGGACAGGGAAATCGTTATGATTCCCGAAGGCTCTTCGGAGCTGGACCTTTCACAGTTCGTCTACGACTATACCTGCATTTCGCTGCCGATGCGCAGGGTTCATCCCGAAGGGGAGTGCAACCCGGACGCTCTGAAATATCTGAATTCGGAAGAAACTGCAGGCGAGGCCCCCGCAGCCGGGAGCCCGTTTGCAGGGCTGAAGGACATTTTGAAATAACAAATAATAAAATATAGTACAATGGCACATCCGAAACACAAACTCTCAAAGCAGCGCAGGGACAAGCGTCGTACTCACGATTTTGCACCTGTTCCTACCCTTGCAACCTGCCCTAACTGCGGTGCAACCGTAATGTATCACAGGGTATGTCCCGAATGCGGTTACTATCGTGGCCGTCAGATTATCGTAAAGGACGAGAAGTAAAATCCCAGGGCCTCTTAGTTCAACGGATAGAACGGAGGTTTCCTAAACCTTAAATACAGGTTCGATTCCTGTAGAGGCTACGAAAATTGCTGGCTGCGGCCAGCATTTTTCGTTTGACGCCTCTACAGGAATCTGGGCGGCTGTGCCGCCCACCTGTCTTATCAGGGGCTCTGCCCCTAATATACCCCGCGGCTCCCGGCCTTAGTCCTTCGGACCGGCCTTCGCCGTTCGCGCTGCTGCGCTCATCTTCTTTTGGCGGGGGAGGGATCCCCCTGCGCCCCCTCGGTCGCTGCGCTCCGAAATCTGCGTTTTACGCAAGTGTTTGATTATTAATACTTTACTAAGATAGGTCGCTCAAAAAAGACGACCTGTTTTAGCAATTACCTGATTATTAGATTGATAGGGCGCGAAAGCGGGAGGTTCGATTTTTTCTATTGCCACCTGGACTATTATTCGGTAGCGTAGAAACGGCCAACGGAATAGTGGAGATAATCGGTATAGAATTGAACGGAGTATTCTTTACCATCGGCTTGGCCGCTAACCTGGTCAATAATCTCGCCATTCTTTGTAATAGTGAGTGAATAGGGCCCAGTGAGGGAGTAATACCATTCTTTATAGTGCCCATTATCCTCGACCCTGGTTATAAGTGTATTATCATCAGTCCCGAAATCCATCGCATAACCATCAGTGTCAATTATCTTCCCTGTCGTTGACAATTTCCACCCACCTTCAATGGGGATTGCAACTGTCTTGTATGTCAGATTGGTATAGTAGGCATATTCCATTCCATCCCCTTGATAATCAATAATCCAAGAGCCATCATCGCTCTTCATAAAACTGATGGGACTTGTTGCCTTTACCAGCCATTGACGGTCCGGACCTCCTTCCCACCACTGCGCAATCAGTTGCCATTTATCAGCCACAGGATGAGTATATTGTCCGATATCCAAGTCATCATTGTTCACAGCCTTATCCCCTTGTTCAATAATAATTTCTAAAGCACGGATAGGTTCTACGGTGGCAAACATACATAGGGTGCTGAGTTCCTCCTTTAGAGACTTATCGCTCACCTTGGGACCATTTGGCTGCTGAATCTCGCACGAGATGGCAGCCATAGCTATAGCCGATAGTATAATAATCTTTTTCATAGCTGCCTAAAAATTGAATTCAACACCAAAACGACTTCCGTATCCCCAGAACTTGGAGCCGAGGCCTCCTTCCCAAAACACCGGACCGTATTTTATTCCAAGTAAGACTATCTCCAATTGCTTGGAAACGCAAGTCTTTCCTTTGTCCAGAATATAATCGTTATGATAACCCATATGATCCCAGCCAAACATATCTTGGGAGTCACTTCTGTTGAAATGAAACCCGACTCCGAATCCGGCGGATGAATAAATGAATCCTTTTCCCTCTGTAAAATACCTTATCCTTATAGAAGGCATCAGGATAAAACTGTTTGCAAAAACAGTATGTCCTTCGGTGGCATCATAAGAATCATACACATCACCCCACATAGGAATCCAGCTGAGACCGGCAGAGAGGTCGAGGAATTTGAACAATTTGTAATTGATATCGGCAGAAACAGGGAAAAAGGAATAGACTTTCCCGTGATAACGTCCATACCTTTCCGCCAATCCGACATCATAGGTGGGGCCTTCTCCACCATAGTCGTTTTGCATAAATGTGTTTAAACTCACAGAAAGTCCCACTCTCCACGAGAATCTTGAATCCTTCCAGTTCTCCTGCGCCTGGGCGGAAATAGTCGAGAGGATCAATACTATCTGAAGCAAAATGGCCTTTTTCATCAATTATGTTTTATAAATAAATACTTTTATTTACAAATCTTGCATACAAGCGACCATCGCGAGTGTCAGCCCATCCACTCTGTACAAGTTGCCGTAAAGGTACTATTAATCCACGAATCGACAAAAAATAAGTCAGAATGAATAGTGTACCCCAAGTGAAATATCAGCCTATTGATTAAAGCTTTTCTTCCTCTAGGTCGTCAGATTTTAGATAGTGTAAATGTAGATTACAAGGGTCTGGAATCCACTTTTTGAGTTCCCATATTCTTTCCAGATCCTCCAGAAAAAAGTTCGATATTATGTCACTAGAGGCTACGAGCAAGACCTGCCAGATTGGCAGGTCTTGTTCGTTTTACGCCCCTACAGAAATCTGGGCGGGTAAGGTCCAATTTTAAGGTCGACACCTTACCCGCTGGAAGTGCCTGGGAGGCCGAAATGCCGGTAAGGTCCCCGGCATAGAATTGGACCTTACCCTTTTGTCAAATCCTGGGCTTCTGGATTATGCGGAGAATGAGGGAGATACTGACAATGAACACAAGACAAACCAATGAAACACTCATGATTTCCTGCGGATCCACCGCTCCTATCTTGTAAACAAGGCGGCAGTTTCGGGCATTGAAGCGGATACACTGCAATTGGGTGAAACCGAACTTCCAATCTCGCGGAAGTATAGGGAAGACGTGCTCGCGTCATTCCCGCCAGCGAAATAATAAGCCGATATTTCAGTTATTTTGCGTTTCTGAAGATAATAATTTATTTTTGTAACATGGTAACAGAAACGCAATCAATAAATGCCACTGCTGTCAGCCCTGCAGACAGCTCTATGTGGATAGCAACGTCAGTCCGGGGCCTTGTACGGGTGGGGAAAAACGGCAAGGCTTTCAACTATTCGGTCGAAAAGGGAGACCTCGCATGCAACAATGTTGTTGCCCTGACCTTCGATAATGACGGTGTCCTTTGGATCAAGGATGCCGAAGGAACGGTGCTTTCCTATACTTCTTTCACCGGATTCGTCAAGCAGTTCGATGTGCCGAAATCCATTGCCGAGGCTTTCTCAGAGCCGGTTTTGGTGACGGAGCAGGAGGCGGTTTCTCAGCCTGCCCTGGTCTCGCGCCCGTGGTATGGGTCGTGGTGGTTCCTGTTGTTAACAGTTCTGTTGCTTGCTTACTTCGTCTGGCATGTTTTCCAGCGTTTTTTGACTGAAAAACCTGGTGTAAAGCCGGAACCGGCCCCGGCCCCTGTTTTGGAACCTGTTGTTTCAAAACCGAAACCCGCAGAACCGCAGCCGGAAGGGGAAACCCTTCCTGGAGCATTACCTTCGGTTTCCTCGGCGTCACCTCGGGAATTGGAGCAAGCTCCATTCCTCTCAGTTCCTTCTCGGTTTTCCCGTACAGGGTTGCGAAGCAATGCGGAAGAAAGGGTTTCCCCTTTCGGCGTAACGGCTCCTGCACCGAAACCGGTCGTTCCCAAGCAGCCTGCCACGCCGAAACCCGCAATCACGGCACCGGAAACCGGCTCGTTCTACGATAAGGTCTACGCGGTAGTCAAAGACAACTACACCAACGCTGCATTCGGCGTGGAAGATGTCGCAAACGCCCTTGGCATGAGCCGTGTGCATTTAAATCGCAAACTCAAGGCAGAAAATAGTCCATCCCCATCTGATTTGATAAAAAAGATGAGGATGGATCTTGCTGCGGGAATGCTGAAGGAGGGTAGCGCAAGTATCAGCGAAATCGCTGCGAAGTGCGGTTTCTCCTCCGCTTCCTATTTCTCCAGCGCATTCAAGGAGTACTTTGGAGTAGCCCCGGCTGCGTACGGAAAATAATTACTTGTAAATCTGCTTGAACGGCCTGCCACGCCAGTCTTCGGGGATCTTCGCTCCGAGGATGTCGGCGATGATGGCGGCTGTGTCGTACTGCATCATGGGTGAGGTTACCTCGTATCCGGCCTTGATCTTCTTGCCGTAGACGATGAAGGGAGTCTCGAGCTCCAGCAGGGTGAACTTGCCGTGGCCCTTGCCCTTTCCACCGTGGTCTGCGGACATGATGATGATGGTATCATCCATGATCCCGGCATCCTTGATGGCCTGGATCAGCATGCCCACGCCCTTGTCCAGTTCTTTCTGACATTCCATATACTCGGGGCCGTACCAGCCTTTGGAGTGGCCCGTGTGGTCCAGGACGCCATAGTAGAAGGTGAAGAAGAAAGGTTTCTTTTCCTTGATGTAGTTGACACCGATCTTCGTGTACTCTTCCACGGGAACGTTGTTGCTCCCGTAAGTGCCGATGTAATAGTTGAAGTTCACCGCGTTGGTGTCGCATACCGCTCCCACGCCGTTCCAGTCGTACACTATACCCATTTCGGCATTAGGGAACTGCTCGCGCAGGATCGTGTAGATGGTGGGAGGAATGCCGTGGCCGTTGTCCGAGGTGGAGGGGATGGTCCCCTTGGTGGAATTCCACTTGTCGAATCCGTGCATCTCCGTAGGGATGCCCATGAACATGGTGGCCCAGTTGATGGCGGATGCGGAAGGCATGACCGAACGCTTGGTGAGGGTCCAGCTGCCGTTATCCATCAGGAACTTAATGTTGGGGAGTTCGGACATGTCCGCCTGGCGGATGCCTTCGGCGGCCCATCCGTCGATGCCTATCATCACGACGTGCTTAGCCTTCCTGCGGGCGGCGTCGGAATCGAGGGCGCTGATGCAGCAAAGGGCGATCAGCAGGATAGCCAGTTTTTTCATATTAGAAGATGTAATTGAGTCCGATGTTGATGCCGAGGCCGGTGCCGTCGTTGGGATCGAAGCACTTGCCGAACTCGAAGTTGATGTTGAAGTTCTGGTTCATGATCACGTGCAGACCGATACCTGCGCTGCAGTGGAGGCCCTGCTCGACGTCGTTGTAGAAATCTTTTGCCTGATAATTGCCAACGCCATCTTTGCCGTTCACGACATTGATCGACGTGACGTCACTTGCCATTGCCTTCATCTGCTCGGCACGGTAAGGCTTAACGATCATACCCATGTCGAAGAACGGGTTGGTGGCGAGGGTCCAGTTCTGATTGATCCAGCGGAACTTGGCGAAGCTCCAGCGGAGTTCCGTGTTCATCCAAGCATAGCTGTTACCCTGCAGGCGGTTGTTGATGGTGCCTCGGAGGGTGCAGGTGGAACCGAGACCTTCGGTGTTGATCTGCTTCATGTTGATGCTCTGGATGGTCTGGAGCATGTAGTAAGGAGCATTTCCTGCAATAAGTCCCTGGAATGCCAAGTGTGCGCCGAAGGTGAGCTTGTCCTGGATGACAGGGAAGAACTGCTTGAAGTGTACGGCCAGTTTGAGGTAGGAGTTGTCGTGCTTCGAGATGATGTCGGGAGATCCGAACATGTAAACCTCGAGGTTGGTTCCGCGGGTCGGGTTGTTCTCGTGGTCGCGGGTATCGTAGACCACACCGGCCTTGAATTCGAGATGCTGTCCGCCGTTCTTCTCGGCATCGGGAATGATGCCGTTGTTCACGTAAAGGTCATAGAGGGAAACGTCGGTGAGGGTGCCGTTCAGACCCTTGTTCTCGGCATGTCCGGTCTTGATGTTCCAGTAGGTTATCCCTCCGGCCCAGCCCCAGTTTCCGCCGATCTCGCCCTGGACGCAGGTCTGGATGCGGAAGATGTCGCGGCGCATCAGGTAGAAGCCCTGGCCTTCGATCAGATAAGTGTAATCATCGTTGTCTGCGGTAATCCTGTCGAGGGACGGCACGTAAACCGAGTTGGCTCCGTTGAAACCATAGAAACTTGTGGTTTTGTTACCGAACCAGGAGATGGCTCCGGAGATGCGGAGACCGGGAACCAGATACTTGCTGTCGAAGAAGCTGTGCAGCACGGTATTTCCCTTGGAATATTTGGAAATCTCCACGTTCGCTTTCCACATGTATTCGGGATAAGTGGAGCCGTCACCATACCAGTAAATGTCCGAGAGCGCTCCATAGTGCCAGCCGAGGTCTGAAGAATAACCGACTGCGGGAAGAGGGCCGAAATTCAAGCCGGTCTTGGCGACTTCTTCCTGGGCGGCTGCGGAAAACGCTGCGGCGCAGAGAAGAATGATAGTGATAAGCCTTTTCATGAAATAGTGTTATTGATTTAACATACAAATTTAGAAAAAATACTTCGTATATTTGTAAGTTATATGAAAAGTGCGCCCCTGATAGTTGCGATTCTTCTGGTCTCCTGTGCCCGTGTTCAGGCACCGGAAGAGTCTGCGCTTCTCCGCACCGTCCCTTCCAGGGCGGTTGCGGTGATGCATTTCGGCCGCTGCGAGCCTGCGCTGGAGTTCCTCCTGGACTCCACCTCGGTGTTCCGGCAGCTGGATTACGGCCGTCTGGGAGATTCCGAAATGGTGCTTTCTTACGACTACAGTGCGGGCCTCATACCCCTGCTTTCGGTGGATGCAGGCCGCGCGAGCGCCGATACCTCTTCCGCAGTCCGGAAGGTTCTTCAGCAGGCGGAAACACTCAAACTGAACGCCCTCTATACGGGAGACATGCTCCCCAAACGGGCGGCAGTGCTGCTGAGCCCTTCCCGGGCCGCGATCGACGAGGCTCTCGGGCACATCGAATCAGGCGCTTCCGTGCTGGATGCTCCAGATTTTGCGGGGGCGTCGGCCCTGGCTGATGGCAGTGCGGGAAACATCATCCTCAAGAATGAAAGCGCAGGCCGCTGGCTGCCGGCAAAGATGCTGAAAGGGCAGGTGGACCGTAGGGAGATGGTGAAGTTCGTGAGCGGAGCCGCCCAGTGGACGG
>JAEEGI010001191.1_pt1 | contig 65795 bp, 40 predicted proteins | sample 8958751 | NCBI WGS metagenome assembly JAEEGI01 (sample SAMN16246545, study PRJNA631951) | gut metagenome | biome: gut microbiome; feature: rumen; material: KS-attached | host: Bos | place: Iran: Karaj | collected 2018-10
AAACGATATATTTCTTGGGCATTGGTGGAATAGGGATGAGCGCCTTGGCCCGTTATTTTTTGCAGGCTGGAAATCATATTTATGGTTATGACCTTACTCCCAGTGATATTACGGCTCATTTGGAAGATTTAGGTGCGATAATTCACTATGAGGAGGATGTTAAGGCCATACCCGAACAAGTGGATTTTGTGGTTTATACGCCTGCTGTGCCGAAAACGCATCAGGAATATGTGTATTTTGAAAAGAACAATATACCGATATACAAGCGTTCGGCAGTGTTGGGTATGATTAGTTCGCATCTGCCCACCATCGGGGTGGCGGGTACTCATGGCAAGACTACCACGACATCGATGATTACGACCATTTTGCATGACAATCATCCTTTGTTGGCTTTCATTGGGGGAATTGCTAAGAATTTCAATGCCAATGTGGTGATTGATGACCATGCGGAGATGATGGTGGTAGAAGCCGATGAGTTTGACCGTTCTTTTCTGACCTTGCATCCCGAAGTGGGGGTGATTACCTCGATGGATGCCGACCATCTGGATATTTATGGAGCGAAAGAAAAGCTGGTGGAGTCGTTTCAGCTCTATGCCGCACAGGTAAGGGGTGCGTTGGTGGTACATGAGAAAATTGCCGCCCAGCTTCAGCATCCCCACAAAGTGGTGTATGGCCTGTCTTCAGACTGTGATTATTATGCTACTGATATACAGTTGTTTCCAAATTCTGCTGATTTTATTTTGCATCATGGTGATGAAGTTTTCCCGATGCATTTGTCTGTTTCGGGAACGTATAATGTGCTGAATGCGGTGGCTGCTTTTGCGGCCGTGCGGGAGTTTTGCAATCTTCGGAATCTACCGATACAATCAGATCTTTGTATCTCGCAGTTAGCGGCTTTTAATGGTGTAAAACGCCGCTTTGACTACCGTATAGAGCGTCCTGATTTTGTCTATATCGACGATTATGCTCATCATCCTGAAGAGCTTAGGGCTTTTATTACGGCGGTAAAGAAAATCTATGCAGAGAAGCATGTGTGTGGCATTTTCCAGCCGCATTTGTACAGTCGTACAAGGGATTTTGCCCCGCAATTTGCCGAGGTACTGTCCATGTTGGATACGGTAATTCTGCTCGATATTTATCCGGCACGAGAGCTTCCTATTCCAGGCATCACCTCGCAGTATTTGTTGGACATGATTCAGAATGACCATAAATATCTGTTGACAACAGATGAGGTTCTTCCATTCATTGAGCAGCATAAACCTGAGGTGTTGTTGACGATGGGGGCGGGGAATATTGACAGGTTGGTGCCGAAGATAGAAGAAGCGATGAGGAATTAAAGAGAAGTTTTGTGCATTGCGCTCAAGGAAAGATGGACTTTGCAAAGGGGGAGTCTCGTGCTACGCATTCGAGGGGAGTTTCGCACTTTCGTGCTCAAGGGGAGTCTCGCTTCGCTTGAGGGGAGTTGTATTCAAAATATTTTTCATTTGGGTGAAAATTGTATCGAAAAAAGTTGTATTTTTGCACCCTCAAAAAACGGGATATAGCGTAGTCCGGTTATCGCGCCTGCTTTGGGAGCAGGAGGTCGCCTGTTCGAATCAGGCTATCCCGACCAGGAGGTTCCGTAGCTCAACTGGATAGAGCAGCTGCCTTCTAAGCAGCAGGTTCCGCGTTCGAGTCGCGGCGGAATCACCAAAAGGCATCCATAACGGATGCCTTTTTTTATTTCGTGCTCAGATAAATGAAAAAAAAGGTGACCTTTGTTGAGGTCACCTTTTGCTTGAGGTTGGGAAACGCCTATCTGGCAATCTTCACTTTCTTAAATACGTTGTTACCGACTTTTACCAAGTAAATGCCATCGGTGGTAATGATGTATTTGCGGACAGACTGTGAGATATTGCTTTCGCTGACAATCAGACGGCCACTCATGTCGTAAATCTCAACGGAGAAGCCTTCTGCATTGGCAACGACAACCTGATTATCATAGCTGTATACATTGACATTGGAGAGGTTAGCATCGTTTATACCAATCACGATCTGGAAGATAGCGGTGAAAATACTATCTTGTTCCACAGTGATGGTACGCGGGTTATCCGTATTACCATCGTTCCAGCTTACAAATACATAATTGGTGAATGCCGTAGCGGAAATCTGAATTTCTGAACCATAATCGAAGGTACCGTCACCAGCAACCTCACCCATGGTTCCATCGTTGCTCAATACAGTGATGGTGTGCTGGTCGATAGCGAAGATGGCGGTCAGACCGATAGCTTGTGCCGGGAAGATGGTTCTCGGATTGTCGGTGTTGCCGTCGCTCCAGCTGACGAAGTGGTAGTGGGGCTCTGGAATAGCCGTAATGACAATTGGAGTGTTGGGTGACAAGTGTCCGCCGCCCGGAAGTTGTACATTGACATACCCCATCAGTGTATCGTTGCTGATAATCTCGATTTCCTCGGGGATGAAGAAAGCAATGAAGTTGCTGTCGCGGTCAACCGTGATGATACGTGGGTTGTCGATGCTGAGGTCGTTCCAGCCGAGGAAGATGTATCCTTCGTCGGCAGTAGCGGTCAAGGTGTCGGTGCTGCCGTAAGCGAAGCTACCACTGCCGCTTACTGTACCCCATGGAGTCTGGTCACTGACATTCACGGTAATATTGAAGTTGTGAAGTGTGAAGATAGCGGTTACAGTCACATTTTCAGCGGGCATGATAAAGCCGTTGTTCGGGGTTTCGATGGTGTCACCAGAAACAGTAGTCACTACAAAGTCAACAAAATCGTAACCGTAGTCAGCAGCAGCACTCAGTTGAATCCAAGTATTGTAGTCGGCGGTGGTGTTGGTGGTTGTGCCAGCAGTAGCGCCTGTCACTGTCACCGTAATGGTACCGCCAGTCATCTGGTTCACCGTGATGTCGTAGCTGTTGATCTGCCACTGGGCGTCAACGGTCAGGTCGTTGGCTGGCATAGTGGTGGGCAGTGCGGGGCTCCAACCGGTGAAGGTGTAGCCTTCCTTGGTTGGGTTGGCGATAGGAGTGATAGTAGCGCCGAATGCGAAGGTATCCTGAGCCAAGATGCTGTTACCATCCATGTAGGTGATAGTGTAGTTGTTAACCGTATAGGTGGCGGTCACAGTTACATCACTTGCAGGCATCATGAAGCCGTTGTTCGGTGTCTCAATAGGAGTACCGTCAGCGGTAGTCACCACGAAGTTGCCGAAGGTATATCCGTCAAGAGTCACCTCAGAGAGCTGTACCCAAGTATTGTAGTCGGCGGTGGTGTTGGTGGTTATGCCAGCAGTAGCACCTGTCACTGTCACCGTAATGGTACCGCCAGTCACTTGGTTCACCGTGATGTCATAGCTGTTGATCTGCCACTGGGCATTAACAGTCACATCGTTGGCGGGCATAGTGGTGGGCAGTGCGGGATCCCAACCAGTGAAGGTGTATCCTTCCTTAGTCGGGTTAGCGATAGGAGTGATGGTAGCGCCGAAGGCGAAGGTGTCCTGAGCCAAGATGCTGTTACCATCCATGTAAGTGATGGTGTAGTTGTTAACCGTATAGGTGGCGGTTACCGTTACATCACTTGCAGGCATCATGAAGCCGTTGTTCGGTGTCTCAATAGGAGTACCGTCAGCGGTAGTCACCACGAAGTTGCCGAAGGTATATCCATCATCGGTTGTTTCAGAAAGCTGAATCCAAGTTTCGAAGATGGCTGAGGTGTCGGTGGTGGTGCTGACATAGCTGGTAACTGTTTCACCAGCGAAGCTGACTGTAATGGTACCACCAGTTACCTGATTGATAGTGATGTCGTAGCTGTTGATCTGCCACTGAGCATTGACGATCAGGTCGTTGGCCGGCATAGTGGTGGGCAGTGCGGGGTTCCAACCTGTGAAGGTGTAGCCTTCCTTGGTTGGGTTAGCGATAGGAGTGATGGTAGCGCCGAAAGCGACAGTATCTTGAGCCAAAATGCTGTTACCATCCATGTAAGTGATGGTGTAGTTGTTAACCGTATAGGTAGCGGTTACCGTTACATCACTTGCAGGCATCATGAAGCCGTTGTTCGGGGTCTCGATAATTTCACCGTCTTCGTCGGTCACCAAGTAATCAACAAAGGTATAACCATCTTCGGTTACCTCAGAAAGCTGTACCCAAGTATTGTAGTCAACAGTGGTGTTGGTGGTTATGCCAGCAGTAGTGCCTGCCACTGTCACCGTAATGGTACCGCCAGTCACTTGGTTCACCGTGATGTCATAGCTGTTGATCTGCCACTGGGCATTAACAGTCACATCGTTGGCGGGCATAGTGGTGGGCAGTGCGGGATCCCAACCAGTGAAGGTGTAGCCTTCCTTAGTCGGGTTAGCGATAGGAGTGATGGTAGCACCGAAGGCGAAGGTGTCCTGAGCCAAGATGCTGTTACCATTCATGTAAGTGATGGTGTAGTTGTTAACCGTATAGGTGGCGGTTATCGTTACATCACTTGCAGGCATCATGAAGCCGTTGTTCGGGGTCTCAATAGGAGTACCGTCAGCGGTGGTCACCACGAAGTTGCCGAAGGTATATCCGTCAAGAGTCACCTCAGAGAGCTGTACCCAAGTATTGTAGTCGGCGGTGGTGTTGGTGGTTGTGCCAGCAGTAGCACCTGTCACTGTCACCGTAATGGTACCGCCAGTCACCTGGTTCACCGTGATGTCGTAGCTGTTGATTTGCCACTGGGCATTAACAGTCACATCGTTGGCGGGCATAGTGGTAGGCAGTGCGGGGTTCCAACCGGTGAAGGTGTATCCTTCCTTGGTCGGGTTAGCGATAGGAGTGATGGTAGCGCCAAAGGCGAAGGTATCCTGAGCCAAGATGCTGTTACCATCCATGTAAGTGATGGTGTAGTTGTTCACTGTATAGACAGCCGTCACGGTCACATTTTCAGCTGGCATGATGAAACCGTTGTTCGGGGTCTCAATCGTGTCACCCGAAGCGGTAGTCACCACAAAGTCACCGAAGGTATAACCATCATCAGTTGTTTCAGAGAGCTGAATCCAGGTCTCGAAGTTGGCTGAAGTGTCGGTGGTGGTGCTGATGTAGCTGGTAGCCGATTCGCCAGCGAAGCTGACGGTGATGGTACCGCCAGTCACCTGGTTGATGGTGATGTTGTAGCTGTTGACCTGCCATTGAGCGTTCACAATCAGGTCTTCTGCCGGCATGGTAGTAGGCAGAGCAGGATTCCAACCAGTGAAGGTATAACCCTCACGTGTCGGGTTGGCGATAGGAGTGATATTAGCACCAAAGGCGAAGGTATCCTGAGTCAAGATGCTGTTACCATCCATGTAAGTGATGGTGTAGTTGTTCACGCTGAAGGTAGCGGTCACGGTCACATCCTCTGCGGGCATCATAAAGCCGCTGTTCGGGGTCTCAAGGGTGTCGCCAGATACAGTTGTAACCACAAAGTCACCGAAGGTGTATCCATTAAAAGTTAAGGCATCAAGACGTACCCAAGAGTTGTACTGGACAGAGTCACCGATAGTGGTGCCGACTGCGGCTCCCTCAAGTATAATCATAACTACACCGCCAGTCGCCTGATTAATAGTGACTTTGTAACTGTTGGGAGTGAAGGTTGCGGAAACATTCACACCGCCTTCCGGCATTACGAAGCTGTTGTCGGTCACAGTCACAATCTCAGGAGCAGGAGTGTTGACGGTGGTCACCACCCATTCGCCGAAGCTGTAACCGTTGTCAGGTGTTGCGGTCAGGTTGACGATAGTGCCTGCGGCGGCGACTGTCGCATCAGCGGTGACGGTACCATTGGTGATGTTGGTATCAATGGTGACGGTGTATTCTTCAAGTGTGGTGAAGCTGAGTGTTTCACTCCAAATGCTGGTGAGCATTGGATTGCATTGCGAAGCCATCCTTACATAATAAGTGGTGCCAGAGTGCAGATCTAATCCTATCAGACTGCTGAGAGGAAGAGAGGTGGGGAAATAATTAGGAGCTGTGGAAGTGGCGACTGGAATATAGTCATCAAAGTTAAGATCAGTAGAGATATTGACCATGAAGTCACTTGGCACATGTGTGCCAAAATCGTAAGAAAGTAACGCACTATGTGCTGTCACATCGCTGATGCTGACGCTTACAGGAGGATAACAGGTGTCGTTGGTGTTGAAATTAAGCCAAACGGTGTCGCTGATTCTATCGAAAGAACAATAAGCGAAAACTCCCACACGGTAATGGGTGCTAGGTTGCAGTTCAGAGAGGTGCCAGCTTTGAGAGAGTTGCGATTCGGATTCGGTCAACACTCCGTTTTCATAGAGTACGCCTCCGAAGCTGTTGTTCTGGCTGCTGTTCCATGTGATGAGTGCTGAGGTGGCGGTAATCGAACCTACTGCAAGATTTTCCGCAGCCATACAAGGAATAAGCTCCCACTGAGCGTAAAGCGTCATGTTGCTGTCGGGCATGGTGAAAGGTTCAGCAGGATTCCAACCGGTGAAGATGTAGTCTTCTTTCTCAGGTCCGCTCATCGCATCGATAGTATCACCATAATCGTAAGTGACAACTTCAAATGTATCCAGATCGTTTATATAGGTGATGTTGTAGCTGTTGACTCTGTATATTACTCTCTCAATCACATCTGCAGCGCCCATGATACCCATGACGGTATCCTGTGAAGCTGTGTATCCTGTCACAACAGGAGATACCACGCTGTAGGCAGTATTATACTCGATTGTTTCGGTATGAGCAGGAGCGGCTTGTGTACCATCTAAATAGAGGTAATGGATGGTGAGATCGTAACTATTGATAGTGAAGGTAGCGGTCACAGTCACATCGCTAGCTGGCATGGCAAAGCCGTTGTTTATAGTGGAAAGAACTGTGCCACCAGTATCGGTTACCACAATGCCATAGAAAGTATAGCCATCATTGGCTACAGCGGAAAGCTGAACCCAAGAGGCGTATTCAGCGGAGTCAATCACATTGGTGGCTTGGACGCTGCCGCCCTGAACTTGAGCGATATTGATTCTGTAGCTGTTGATCTGCCATTGGGCGTGTGCTTCCATGTTGTAAGCAGGCATGGTAGTGGGTAGAGCAGGTTGCCAACCAATGAAAGTGAAGCCTACAACGGTCGGGTCAGCGATAGGAATAATGGTGTCGCCGCAAGCAAAGGTATCTACAGCCAATACTTCATAATCTTTCAGGTAGGTAATGGTGTACTCATTGGCAGTGAAGTTAGCGGTCACAGTTACATCGTTGGCGGGCATCATAAAGTAACTGTTGTTTGTAATGGCAATGGGTGTGCCGTCAGCGTTAGTTACCACGAAGTCATTGAATGTATATCCATTGTTAGTACTCACGGAGAGCTGTATCAGAGACCCAAAGGCAGCGGTGGTGTTGACAGTAGTGCTGTTAGCACCTATATTGTTTTCAGTAACAGTAATGGTACCGCCAGCCACCTGATTAATGGTGATGTTGTAGCTGTTGACTTGCCACTGCGCACTTACAGCTATGCTGTGAGCCGGCATGGTGGTTGGGATAGCTTCGCTCCAACCCGTGAAGGTGTATCCCTCACGTGTCGGGTTAGCAATAGGAGTGATGATGTCGCCGTATAAGAAGGTATCAACTTCCAGAATAGTACTGCTGCCATTCATCATGTAGTAAGTGATGGTGTATTCGTTAGCAGTGAAGTTAGCGGAAACGGTCACATCATTGGCGGGCATGGTGAATGCGTTGTTCTGTACGGCAATAGGTGTGCCGTCAGCGGTGGTCACAGTGAATCCGTTGAAGGAGTATCCATTGTCGGGCATTTGACTGAGTTGAACCCGTGTGTTGTAGTTAGCTGTGGTGTTGCTTGTTGTACTTGCAGGAGCATCTTCCACTGATACGGAAACAGTACCGCCAGTTACCTGATTAACTGTGATGTTGTAGCTGTTGATGCTGTAAATAACTCTTACAATCATATTTTCAGCGCCCATGGTACCCATAACGGTATCCTGTGAAGCCGTGTATCCTGTCAATGCAGGAGATACCACGCTGTATGCAGTGTTATACTCGATTGTATCGGTATACGAAGGAGCAGCCTCTGCGCCATTTTGATAGAGGTAGTTGATGGTGAGTTCGTAGCTTTTGACATCAAAGATAGCGGTCACAGTCACATCGTTGGCGGGCATAACAAAGTGACTGTTGTTTGGAGTGGCAATGGGTGAGCCGTCAGCATTGGTTACCACATAGCTGTTGAAGTTGTATCCATTGTCGGTCACCACTCTTCTGAAATAAATCCATGCTCCGTAATATATGCTATCACCTGTAGTAATATTGTTCTCGTGGCCGGTTTCGTCATAATAGTAAATAGAAATGGTACCACCTGTCACCTGTGTAACAGTGACTTTGTAGCTGTTTTTCTGCCATAAAGCGCCGACTAACAGGTTGTTGGCTGGCATGGTAGAGGGTAGTTCAATACTCCAACCGATGAAAGTGTAGCCTTCCTTGGTCGGGTCGGCGATAGGAGTAATGTTTGCACCGTAAGCGAAGGTATCCACTGCCAATGTATCGCCGTCATCCCTGTATGTGATAGTGAATTTTTGAATAGTGAATCTGGGGGTTACAGTCACATCGCTAGCGGGCATGGTGAAACCGTTACTTGAAAAGGAGAGAACGGTGCCATTAGCATCGGTTACCACAACGTCATTGTAAGTACAACCGTCATTGGTTATAGCGGAAATCTGTACCCAAGAGCCGTAATCAGCGGAGTCGATCACAATGGTATCACCTGTTGAGTAATCAACTTCTATTGCTTGGACGATACCACCCTGAACTTGATTGATATTGATTCTGTATCTGTTGATCTGCCAATGTGCCATTGGAGTCAGGTCGTAATCCGGCATGGTAGTGGGCAGAGCAGGGTACCAACCAGTGAAAGTGTAGCCTACTACGCTTGGGTCAGCGATAGGAGTAATGGTGTCACCGTAAGCAAAGGTATCCACAGTTATTATCTCACCACTAACATTATAATAGGTGATGGTATGGCCGTTGGGCTCGAAGGTAGCGGAAATCGTCACATTGCCAGCGGGCATAGCAAAGCTGTTGTTTGCGGAAACTTCAACAGTGCCTGTTTCAGTGGTAATCGCCCATGTGCTGAGGTGGTAGCCGTTATTGGCGATGGCGGTTAAGTTAACTGTTTCGCCCTCGGCTGCACGTGAGACATCAGCACGAACTGTACCATTGGCAATGTTGTTAGCAGTGGTAATTGCGTATGTTGGCAATACAACATACGTTGCGGTAGCCATTTCACTGTTGGTCATGTTCTCCTTCATTGCAATGGCTTTAATAGTTGTGGTGTCGTTTGCTATAAGTAAGATGGGACCATTGTAAGTAGCTGAGCTTGCTATAGGTGTTGAACCGTCAGTAGTGTAATAGATGGTGGCACCATCGGTGGCACATTCCAAAGTCACCTGTACATTATCATAATCATGATAAGTGCCTCCAGCAGGACTGAAGGTCGGGGTGGCCACAACACCCATAGCGGTGAAGTTAGCGGTAAATGCGGTGTCGTTGGTAATCTCGAAATCAAAGATTGCATCTGTGCTGACCACAACGCCTTGAGCGTTAGTCCAATTGCTGAAGAGGTAGCCTTCCGCGGCTTCCGCTCTCATTTCCACTTCGCTGCCATAGTTGTATGTGCCTGCACCAGTCACTGTACCAGCGTTAGCATCAGGTGTCACGGTAGTGGTAACCTCATAGCTGTTAATTACCCATTTTGCATACAAGTCCAAGTCACCGGTAGCCACATTCGGAATAACGGTCCAAGGATTGCCATTGAAGTTAGTGTTGGTAAACCAGCCGCCAAAACTATAGCCCTCACGTGCAATGTCGTTAGCAGTTGGCAGATATAAGACTTCGGTGTATCTGTGAATAGTATCGCTTGTGAAGCCGTTCAGCAGCGTACCTCCCATGGTATGCAAGGTCACTTGATAAACTTCCGGGATGTAATCCACTCTCACTGTGATGTCATCCGTACCCATGACACCGCTAACGGTACCTATGGTGGGGTTAAATCCTTGCACAGTGGGTGACACTACGCTATAGCTCTCACCATATTCCAGTGTATCGGTGTAGCTTGGGGCAGCTTGAACTGTTCCATTTTCAAAATAGAAGTAATTGATGGTCAGCTGGTAACGGTTGATCTGCCACTGAGCATGGACTGTCACATCATAAGCGGGCATGGTGGCAGGCAGTTCAGGAACCCAACCGATGAAGGTATAGCCTTCCCTCGTCGGGTCGGTGATAGGTCTAATAGCAGTGCCGTAAGCGACAGAGTCCTGATACTGGATATTGTTACCGTTCTTGTAGGTGAGGACATATTTATTAGGAATGAAGGTTGCGGAAACATTCACACCGCCTTCCGGCATCACGAAGCTGTTGTTGGTCACAGTCACGGTCTCTGGAGCAGGAGTGTTGACGGTGGTTACCACCCATTCGCCAAAGCTATAGCCATGGTTGGGGGTTGCTGTCAAGTTGACGATAGCACCTGCGATAGCTGCTGTGTCGCTAACAGTTACAGTACCATTGGTGATGTTGGCATCAATAGTTACAGCATATTCTTGAAGTGTGGTAAAGCTGAGCGTTTCACTCCATACGCTGGTGAAATTAGAGTTGGGATCGCATAACGAAGACAACCTCACATAATATGTTGTGTTGGGCTGTAAAGGTGCATTTAAGTAGTATCTGATTGTAATAGCGTTGGGGAAATATTCAGGCATTGTGGATAAAGTCCCATGGATATTAAAATCAGGAGTAAGAGAGGTGTGAACAATATAATCATGTGGCACGTGTTCGCCAAAATCGTAAGAGAGCAGCGCACTGTGTGCTGTCACATCGCTGATGCTGACGCTTACGGGAGGATAGCAAGTATCGTTGGTGGTGAATTCAACCCAAACGGTGTCGCTGACTCTGTCGAGAGAGCAGTAAGAGAACACACCTACGCGGTAATTGCTGTTGGGTTGGAGTTCGGAAAGGTTCCATCTTTGGTACAGCTGGTTGTTAGAACCTGCCAATACACCGTTCTCATAGTAAAAACCACCAAAAGCATTGTTTTGGTTGCTGTTCCAGGTGATGAGCGCTGAGGTAGCGGTAAGTGAGCCGCTGGCTACAGCAAGGTTTTCTGGAGCCAAACAGGGAAGGAGATCCCATTTTGCATACAAGTCCAAGTCACCGGTAGCCACATTCGGAATAACGGTCCAAGGATTGCCATTGAAGTTAGTGTTGGTAAACCAGCCGCCAAAACTATAGCCCTCACGTGCAATGTCGTTAGCAGTTGGCAGATATAAGACTTCGGTGTATCTGTGAATAGTATCGCTTGTGAAGCCGTTCAGCAGCGTACCTCCCATGGTATGCAAGGTCACTTGATAAACTTCCGGGATGTAATCCACTCTCACTGTGATGTCATCCGTACCCATGACACCGCTAACGGTACCTATGGTGGGGTTAAATCCTTGCACAGTGGGTGACACTACGCTATAGCTCTCACCATATTCCAGTGTATCGGTGTAGCTTGGGGCAGCTTGAACTGTTCCATTTTCAAAATAGAAGTAATTGATGGTCAGCTGGTACTTGTTAGCTACAAAGGTTGCGGACACAGTCACATCCTCGGCAGGCATCACAAAGCCGCTGTTTATAATCTCAATGGGGATACCCGATGCGGTAGTCACCACATAGTCGCCGAAGGTATAGCCGGCATCGGTCTCAACAGAGAGATTAACCCAAGCGTTATATGCGGCGGCAGTATCGGTGGTGGCACTGAATGCGTTTCCATAGTTGTCAACCACACCGACGGTGATGGTACCGCCAGTCATCTGGTTGATAGTGATATTGTATTTGTTGACTTGCCACTGGGCTATTACTCTAAAATCATAATCGGGCATAATAGCGGGTAGAGCGGGGGTCCAACCAGTGAAAGTATATCCTTCCTTGGTCGGGTCAGCGATAGGTGTGATGGTGGCACCCACTTCAAAGGTATCTACATCCAAAATGTTATTGTCGTCCAGGTAGGTGATGGTGAAGCTCGGTGCAGCACAAACAGGCTCACTGTTGTAAGTGGCACCTTGCTGATACACCGCATACAGTGTAGTGTTACCAGAGGGGTAGTAATTACTGCCCACCAAAGTGGGAGCATTGGTAGTCTCCGATACAGGGGTCTCGCTCCAGCCGATGAAAGTCCAGTCGTTTTGACAATAGGTTGTTGGAGTGGCACTAACGTTGGACAAATCTATATAACCACCGCACTCTAAGCTGCCTACCGTGGCAGTACCGCCGTTACCGGCATTGAAAGTTATGATATATGGGGAAAGAGTAGTGAACTCGACAGCGGGGCTCCACGGACTGCGGTCAGAGTCACTGCAGCGTGCACGCACGTAAGCATAGTAGTGTGTGTTCGGCGTGAGGGGAGCCAACCATGGTTGATCATTAGGAGTTCTCCCCACTGTGGGGGTGGTGGTGTCTGTGGGAGCCACGTCACTGGTGGTCCAGTATAAGTCCCACAAGTTTTCGTTGCCACCATGTGTCCATGTAATCTGTGCGGCATCAGGATCCATGCCTATCACCTGAAGGTTGGTCACAGCTGGACATACCGTAGGTGTTGTTTCAGCAATGGTGATATCATCCAAATACCAGCCATTAACAGGGCTTCCTGGATTTGCAGTGTTGCCAGTATGCTTGAACGCAAGACGGATGGTTTGTCCCTTGTATTGATTCAGGTTGATTGTGGTTTCTGCCCATTCTCCTCTTACAAAACTCGGTGACCATAATAGTGTCTCATTGTTTCCATCAAGCAGTACAACAGAATTATTGCTTCTGATGTAGGATAATGGCTCTGTATTGTATGACCAGAAGGTAAGATTCACATCATTGGCATCATTTGCAAGTGCAATATCAGGCAAAACCAAATAGATATCTCCCCAGAAACTACTGTAAGCACTGCCATTGACCGCACCGGAATGATTGTAATCGGATGCACCGACTCTTGACCATGCGTGTTCATTGGCATTGATTCTGCTCCAGCAGTTTGTTGGCGGGAAGGCCGTTGTGTCAAAATTCTCGGTAAAGGAATGTTCCGCATCCACCACAATGGCGTCACAAGCTGTGGTGAAGCTGTATACTTCGGTCCAGGTACTGAAATCATCGAGATATTCTGGTGTTCTACAGTCGCTTCTCATCTTAAGGTAATAAGTGGTGCCAGCTTGCAACTCATCAAAGGTGAAAGGATTCATATCGTTACCGCTTGCAATGGATATATAGCTGTCGTCATAATCGAATTGAGGAGTGGTGGAGAGGCGCATACTCCATCCGTTTTCGGGAACAAAACCATCAGCATATTCCCAAGAAACGGTAGCTGTTGATGTAGTAACATCAGATATGGTAACATTAGTCGGTGGCAAGCAGGTGGGAATGGTAGTGAAAGAGGCATGTCGTATCTCGTCAGAGCAATAGCTGTTGCCACTAATCACGGGACACACATATATATGATAGGTGGTGTTAACGTCCAAGTTGGAGAGGTTTACAAAGAGGTCGAATGAGTAGCGCCAGACGTAGTTCGGGAGATCCTGATTGGAGAGTTCCGTTTCGCTGAGGATATATTGCCACATGGTTTCACTGCTGCCGGGCATCCAACTGACATGCGCACTGCTGCCGGTGATGTTGCTGACTGCCAAATCTCTTACGCCAGGGCACCTGCTGGGTTCTGTGCAGAAGGTCACCTTGGGAAGGAAGTCTTTGGTGATGATTGTTGTTGTAGGATAATTACTGTATCCATATTCGCATATACTACCGTAGGCGCTGGAGTCACCATAAAACCAACATTCTTGACGCTGATCACGTACTTCTGTGGTAGATTCAAACTCAACAAGGAGGTTGCCGCCTTGGTATGTGAATGGAGTTGTGTCACTGAAAGTGATTACCATGCCATCGCTCATGGTTGCGTATAGCGTACCCGTGTATACAGTGGTATAACTGTTAGGGGTAACAAAGCCGTTTTCCAGATTTTCTTCAGCGACGGTAGCTAGTTTGACGGTAAATGGTTTATTCCTCCAGTTGTAATTTTGGCTGGCAGCCACATAGTACTTCATTTGAGTAATCGTTTTGCCTTGCAGCTCGGTAAGCATAGAAGCTGGGTAGATGGATTGAGTTCTTTGTTGATGATCACAATAATTTCCATAAAGGGGCGAGTATGAATTGGTGGTGGCATTGGTGGTGCTGTTGGCTACTGTGTAGCAATTATCCGGGGCAGGAAGAGTTGTCACAGTAACCCAGTCTGAGAAGACAGAACTAGTGGTCTCACTACATTTAGCTTGTACTTGGAACGAATAAGTTGTCTCGGGTTGCAGTCCGAATATGGTGACGGTGGAATCGTTTACCACTATCGAGCTCTCAGGACTGTTCGCACCATATAAGTATCTTTCAATGTACCATTGGTTTTCCTCACCCCATTCGCCACGGTTCCAGGAGAGTTGGACTGTATTGTCGGTGACATTGCTGGCAGTGAAATTCTGAATTGGCGGACATAAAGCGGGGAAGGTGACAGAACCGGCATATACATACAGGCTATTGTCATCGTTGCTGCAGCTGTTGGCTACATAGATGTAATAGGTCTGACCATAACTTCCAGAGAAGGAATAGGATGTTTCATGAATATAGGAAACATGGGCTTGTGTATTTTCCAGTTCCTGTGCCGTCATTTCATGGTCAGCAACGATTAACATATAGTTGTTACCTTGATTGTTATTCCCAGGTTCCCAAGAAACAGTGGCTAACATTTTTCTTGTCAAGCGCACACTGGCATTCTGCGGAGCACGGCAAGTGGGAAATGTGGTAAATGTGGTATCCACCCAATCGCTGTTGCCATCATTCAGGTCGCAACGGGTGCGAACATACACATAGTATGTAGTGTTTGGAGTTAACACGAAATTAGGATAGTTATTATTGGGCAATGAGAAGGTAGTGTCACGGGTAGCCATCGGGAATTCGCAGTTGCCATTTTCCAAAGTGGAAAGGTCTTGCACAGGTACAGTACTTACATGGATGTCATATACATCGGCGGAAAAACTTACGCTGGATTTCCAAGAGATAGTAGCGCTATCAGTGCCGTCGCCAGTCAAATCCACGTGGAGGTTTCTGACAGTGGAGCAGCTACCTGCTTCGGTACGCTGGCTGGTGGTCGTCCAATAACTATGGTAATTTTCGTCGCAATTGGTTCTCACATGAATGTAATACAGCGAATCACTATAAATGTTATTGGTGAATAAATAAATGTTTTGCTCGGAAGTTCCTTCACCAATATAAACATCAGGATCATTAACGATACCATAACGCACAGTGTAATTACTGTAGTCGTTACCTGTGGGAGAAGCCCATGACGCAATTAAGGCATGCGAAGTTGCATCGGTATAAAGATTGGATACAGGAGGACAAGGAGCTTTCTTGGTGATACTGAAGTTGTCGATGGCTGCAGGAGGATTATCACCGTGGCCATCGTTGTCGTTATGCCACAAAAACACCACTTTGTGCCAACCAGCCGGTACTTCAACAGTCACAGAATCTCTTTTCCAGAAAGGCTGACCAAAATGACAGTCGCCCACTTCAATCCACCCATCAGGAATGGTACCGCATGACAGTCCGTTATATAAGGTTCCAGCTTCGAGGTATGCATTCCATGGAGCAATTACTACTTTAAAATAGTCATAAATGGACTGGCCCATGCTTATCCAATCATATTCGAAGGTATATTCACCACCTTCACCGAAATCCAATATTCTGGATGCATATGACGTGGAAGCCACATCTTTGGTATAGTAGGTGGTATTGGGGTTGTTGTTGTTGGAAATAAACAGAGCGTGTCTACCTTCATATAAGGAAAATGAGTCCCAATACCATCTATTGGCCTGATAATAGTGGTTGAAATCCCATCCACATTCTGGACCTTCAAAGTCATCAATCCAATGCTCACCAACTACTGGTGCAGGGTCGGTGGTAATGGCAATGTGTTTCCATTCGCTATAGTCTTCTAAACCACAAACGGAGCGTACATTTACTTCGTAGGTGTAACCAGGGCGAAGTCCAACAAATGAGAGATATCCAGATTGATCGTCTGTTGGGTTGTTGAAATCATTCCACATTACATATTGCCAAGTGGAATTTTGGTTATTATCAGTCCAGCTTAAATAAAATGATGTAGCGGTTACATTTTCCAGATACAGCATAGGTGTCTCGCAGACAGGTGGAGTTGGTATGGAGGAACAACTCACGGTGTTGGTGGCAAGTTCCCGAATAGTGTCACCTACTTCACCATTACCCTGTGTAATTATGTCACCATTATAAGCTTTAATGATCCATGAGCATTCTCTAGGATACGAATAATCACCAGCAGGCCTCCATATAAACGTAAGTTCTTGTCCTTCGACAACAGGAATGGTAATGGTGTCTGTTGTTGCTCTCCCTTGTAATTGATAATCAGAACATGCATAAGTACCTAGGCTTTGGCCCGTCTGATTATCCCGTATTTCGATGACATTGTCACTCCAACCATCACCAAAGTTGTCGGTAAGCTCAAGCGTAATGAAACACTGTTCAAGCGGCGTTGGCTCAGGAGGACAGTTCGTGGTGTATACTACAGGAAAGGCATTCGAATAGTCGTCACCTTGTGAAATGGTATCACCGTAGGAAGCGGTAATGACCCATGAACATTCACCTGAAAAGCTTCCGAGCTGCCATTGGAATTCAATTTGTTGTCCGTCATCAACTCGGAGATAGTATGTTTGAGCCTCATCTGAACCAGCTTCATCTGTGTTGGCAAATTGCTCAAGAAAAACACCGGTCGAGACATCCCAAACTTGAATAGCGTTGCCGTTCCACCCATCACCATAGCTGTCCGTGAGTTCAAACTTGATGAAACAGCCAGAAGGCTCAGCAGAACAGTTCATGGTATAAGTGGCAAGCTGTTCCTCGTCTGCCAAGTTGCTGGCATCAGAACCTTGGGTGATAACATCACCATTGGGAGCTATAATGCGCCATGAGTAAAGTTCCGGCTGAGCATTGGGATCTCCTCCATAACCATACATCCAGCGGAAACTGAGTCTCTGCCCTTCTTCTGCAGAAACTGGCACGTTGTTATCAGGAGTTATGGACTCCAAGAATTCCCAATCTGAAATATTTTCATCATAATAATACACTCCGATAGCACTGCCATCCCAATCATTACCTGTCGGGTCGTCAAGCACGAAAGTGATGTCACATACTGGTATGCCACCGGCCGTTCTGAAACTTGTGCTGGCAATGCCACTCTCGTTTTCATCATATAAAGCCTTCACGCGGAAGTCATAATTGGTACCTTCATCCAGTCCTTCCAATGTCACAGACGTGCTGTAGCTTGTGGCATTGACACCCAAGGAATTCCAATTGTTAGGCCACTCTTCGGTCGATTTCTTATACTGATATTTATAGCCGGTCACAGTGGCAATGGGGAAACCTCTCTGTACTTGGTCCGGATTTACCCAGCTCATTGTGGCGGAAGAGGTCGTGATTTGGTCAGTGTTAATTTGGCCAATACGCGCGTATGGAGAAGGGATATAGCTGATCGTCACTGTAGGATGTCTGTTATCCCTATCGTAGTGATAAATACCATCCCAGTAACCAGCATACAAAACACTGTTTTCATAACCACCACCGTATTCATAATAGATTATTGACGATGAGCCATGGTTGGTTTCCCTTATGCCAATCATCAAATTACCACTGTTATAGTGGTAGTCATTGGAGAAGGGTATGTACATTTGGCCATTTGTCACAGTGATAGGACCATAATATACCAAGTTCATATGATTCCAGGGCTCCAAATCACTTCCCGTTTCACCAGTGAATGTGGTATAGTTTACTTCTTTCAGATAGACTTCGAAAATGGCGTTACCAAAATCGGGAGTGCCATTAGTATAGTCAGGATAGAAGGTGAGTGACTTAAAGGTACCTCCACCGATATCATCGCAGGGAATATATTCCGCAGGGATAATGAACTGGCTCAAGCATCCCTGTTCAGCTTGTGAGCCCCAAATCGGAGCACCAAGAGTATGATAAAAAAAATTGCTTGGATCGCTTGCTGCATTGTGAGTATAGGTCATGTATGCGCTTAGAGTATGGTATTTAATATTGCTCCACTCGCTTTCACTGTTGCCGCAAACAGCTTTCACACGGAAAAAATATCGGTTCTCTAAGGCTAAGGTCGAACCAGTTATGGATAGCGATACTTTACTGCCTTCGGTGACAAAACCAGAAGTTACCTGGGTGTAGGTTCCTTGGGCAAAGTTACGATCCCAGCCGTATTGCACCACCCAGTCCGACGCTTGATCATTATTGTCCCAGCTTACGGTCAACTCATCATAAACACGGGTGTACGTAATGGAAACGCCCATTGGTTTGGAGCAGTTTTGCGCAAATGTTGCCCACGGTAGGCAGAGCAGTGTGAGCATCGTCAAAAAGAATAGAACTTTTTTCATAGTTTGATGATTTTTAGTTATTGTATTTTTTAGTCTTTATAATCGATAAAAATTCACGCATTCTCTAAAAGAAACTGCAAAGTTATAAATTAAAAGTGAAACGACAATGGTATGTTAATAAAAATGTTGACAACTTGTGGTTTATGAACAAAAATTGTTGATAACCAGTCCCGTTGAATTCTTGTCATATAGCAAAAAATGAAATTTATTTTGTTCTTGCAAATCTCAAAAATTAATTGTAATTTTGCTGATTTGAATTTTATATTGTTAAACTTTTGGTCCTGAATTCCAAACAAACTGAATTACAAGAATGAAGAAGAGTAAATTAGGTCTTGATTTTGAGAAAGTTGCGTCGGCAAAAAATTTGGCGAAAAGCATTGCCGACGATGTGCAGAAGTTTGTGGACATTTATACGACTGTCACCGTGGAGCGTACTTGTTGCCGTCTCATCGGCATCGACGGTATCGACAGCAATGAGGTTCCGCTTCCCAATGTCGTAGTGAATTCCATTCACGAAAAAGGTTTGCTGAACCAAGGCGCATTGTACTATATTGGCAACGCCATCATTGAGACAGGTCTTACCCCGCAACAGATAGCTGAGAAAATGGCTGTCAACGAACTGGATATCACTGCATTAAAACTGAACCCTCTTGACAAAATAAAAGCTGCCGTTGACCCCTACGTGCAGCAATGTATTGCCCGTATCAAGAGCAATGTGGCTAAGCGAAATGAGTACCTGAACACTATCGGTGAGGGTCCCAAACCATACATCTATGTGATTGTGGCCACTGGTAATATTTATGAAGATGTGGTGCAGGCACAGGCTGCCGCCCGCCAGGGTGCCGATATTATCGCTGTGATCCGTACCACTGGTCAGAGCTTGCTCGACTATGTGCCTTACGGTGCCACTACTGAAGGTTTTGGCGGTACTTTCGCTACCCAGGAGAACTTCCGCATCATGCGTAAGGCCCTTGACGAAGTAGGCGAGGAAGTGGGTCGTTACATCCGTCTGTGCAATTATTGCTCAGGCCTCTGTATGCCCGAAATCGCTGCTATGGGTGCTCTCGAGCGCTTGGACGTGATGTTGAACGACGCTTTGTACGGCATATTGTTCCGCGATATCAACCCGCAGCGTACTTTGGTTGATCAATATTTCTCTCGTGTTATCAATGGCTTTGCTGGCGTTATCATTAATACTGGTGAGGATAACTACCTGACTACAGCCGATGCTTACGAGCAGGCTCACACGGTGCTGGCTTCCGACCTCATTAATGAGCAGCTGGCTCTGCTGGCCGGTATGCCCGAAGAGCAAATGGGTCTGGGCCATGCTTTTGAGATGAATCCCGATTTGGAGAACGGTTATCTCTATGAGTTGGCGCAGGCACAGATGCTGCGTGAAATTTTCCCGAACGCCCCGTTGAAATATATGCCACCCACCAAGTTCATGACCGGCAATATCTTCAAGGGTGAGATTCAGGATGCCCTGTTCAACTCTATCGCCATCTGGACCGGTCAGGGCTTGCAGCTGTTAGGCATGATTACCGAGGCTATCCATACGCCTTTCATGAGCGACCGTTACTTGGCTATCGAGAATGCCCGCTATATATTCAACAATATGAAGAACATCGGCGATGAGGTGGAATTCAAGGAAGGCGGTATCATTCGCCAGCGTGCGGCCAAGGTGCTCGACGATGCTCACAAATTGCTGGAAGACATGGTGAACGAAGGATTGTTCGAGGCACTGGAGAAGGGTATCTTCGCCGACATCAAGCGTAGCAAGACCGGTGGTAAAGGTCTGGCCGGTGTGGTGACTAAAGGCGAGAACTACTTCAACCCGTTTATTCCCTTGATGAAAGGACAGCGATAAGACGTGGAGACGGGAAGACGCTCACTACGTGAGCTCGGTAAGACATACACTAACGTGTACTCGTGGAGACGGTAAGACGATATCGTATAACCGAGCAAGCATAGCGAGCGACTCAACGAATGAGCGCAGCGAATGTTTCCCCGAGCGAACAAAGTGAGCGACTCGACGTAAAAACAAAACAACAACTTAAACAAATACAATAGAATAACATGAGCGGAGGATTATATTCAATGGAGGAAAAGGATTTTGACAAAACCCTTGACCTCACCAAAGTTAAACCGTACGGCGATACGATGAACGACGGCAAGACACAGATCAGTTTCACCTTGCCGGTGCCCTGTGGCGACGAAGCCATTGAGGCTGCTAAACAGCTGATGAAGAAGATGGGTTTCGAGAACCCGCTGGTAGTATATTTCAAGGAGCTGACCAAAGGCTTCACTTTTGTGAACTGCTATGGTTCATGCACCCACACGGTAGACTATACCACCATTCATGTGCCCAAGGTGGAATCCACAGTGATGGGCATGAAAGAGACGGACGAGTATATCCGTGAGCATGTGGGCCGCAAGATTGTTGCCATCGGCGCCAGTACCGGTACCGATGCCCATACCGTGGGTATCGACGCCATCATGAATATGAAGGGCTATGCCGGCCACTACGGACTGGAGCGTTACGACATGTTCGAGACCTTGAACATGGGCAGCCAGGTGCCGAACGAGGATTTCATTGCCAAAGCTATAGAGATGAAAGCCGATGCCCTTTTGGTGTCGCAGACGGTGACCCAGAAGGATGTGCATATCAAGAATCTTACCGAGCTGGTGGAAATGCTGGAGGCCGAGGGCTTGCGCGACAAGGTCATCCTCGTATGTGGCGGTCCGCGTATTTCGCACGAGCTGGCCAAGGAGTTGGGTTATGACGCAGGCTTCGGCAGCACTTCGTATGCCGATGATGTGGCTTCTTATCTGGCTCAGGAAATGGCGAAAAGAATGCAAAACAAATAATCAATTATAAAAACTCAATATCATGGAAAAAAACGAAATCAGAGAAGTTATTGCCAAGAGAGTGGCCAAAGAACTTCACGATGGCGATGTTGTTAACTTGGGTATCGGTCTGCCGACCATGGTTCCTAACTATTTGCCCGAAGGTGTGCATCTTACTCTTCAGACTGAGAATGGTATGATGGGTATGGGTCCCACTCCCGAAGCCGGCAAGGAAGACCCCAACCTCATTAACGCAGGTGGTGGTTACATCACGGCCCAGCCTGGTGCCGCCAGCTTCAGCAGTGCCGACTCTTTCGTCATTATCCGTGGCGGCCATGTGGATGCTACCATCCTCGGTGCCATGCAGGTGGACGAACAGGGCGACTTGGCCAACTGGATGATTCCTGGCAAACTGACCCCCGGTATGGGTGGTGCTATGGATCTGCTGATTGGTGCCAAGAGAGTGATTCTGGCTATGGAGCACACAGCAAAAGGTAATCCCAAAATTTTGAAGAAATGCACCCTGCCATTGACCGCCAAAGGTCAGGTGAACCTTATTGTGACCGAAATGGGCGTGATGGAAGTCACTCCCAAAGGCATTGTGCTGAAGGAAATCCATCCCGAATTCACGGTTGATCAGGTGAAGGCCGCTACCGAAGCCGACCTCATTATCGCCGATGACCTGAAACCCATGGATATCTAAAAGTATCCACCTGCGTACTCGCAGATGTGAAAAAAGGCAACGTATCCATCTGCGTCCCCGCAGATGGGAAGAATATGGAAAATGTAACCGTCTGCGTCCTCGCAGATGGAATAAAAGAATGTAGGGCTGTCACATGGTGGCAGCCTTTTTTACATGTAGGCGACTGCGTCCCGCAGTCGCTATTTGACACGCACGGCCGTGCATATCTACTGTAAAATATTCTTACAAGGGTGTAATGTTTTTTTACACTATAAAGCCTGCTGATTTTATTCAGTAGGTTGATAATCAGTGCTTTCATTTCTTTGGCACGGTTTTTGGATTCCATTCTGTGTATTCAATAGAAAAAAGAATGAAAAAGAGCCTGCTTTTCTTGTTGGTGATACTGAATTGCACTGCGGCAGTTGTAAATGCCCAAAAGGACACAGTGGTGATGAGTCTGAGGGATTGCATGGGCTACGCCATTAGCCATTCCGCCAAAATGAGAATACAGGAGGCCAACAACCGCGATGCGCAAATCAGCCGTAGGGATGCTATCTTGATGGCTTTCACCCCGTCGGTGAGCGCAGGCAGCTATGCCTATTCGAATTTTGGCCGCTCAATTGACCCTGAAACCAACACTTACAGTCAGATCGCCTCGTTTCACAATGGCTACAGTGTCTCAGCTGGCATTGGTATTTTCAATGGATTCCAGGCTGTGAACAATATCAAGATAGCCAAAACCGCCCAGCGGATGTCGATGACCCAAACCCAGCTGCTGGAAGACGAGATATGTTTAGCCACGATGGAAGCCTATTGCAATGTAGTGTATTATGCGGAGCTTAAGAAGGTGTTGATGTCGCAGCTCAACACAGCTGAGAGTTGGTTACGTCTGGCGGAGCGACAGGAGCAGTTGGGGCAGAAATCGCATACGGATGTATTGCAGTTGCAGGCCGACCTGGCCAAGTGCCAGTATAGGCTGACCAGTTGTCAGAATATGCTTGATAATGCTATTATTACCCTGAAGGATATAATGCTATGGCCTTTGGATGAACCTCTGGAACTGGAAGATACCAAAGGGTTGACGCTGTTCTCTTCGTTGAATGAGCAGAATGCCCCGTCAAATGTCAGCGATCTGATTGCGTATGCCCAAAAGCACAACGGGAAGGCCTTGGTGGCTGACGACAGACTGAGACAGGCACGCATCGCCCTCAAGACTGCCCGATGGCAGTATGCGCCCTCGCTTTCGCTGAGCGGTGGATGGAGCACCAGTTTCTTTACTTATCCTGGCCAAAAAGGCTATACGCCTATGCCATTTTCAGACCAGATCAAAAACAACAGTGGCGAATATATTCAGTTGTCGCTCAGCATACCCATTTTCAATCATCTTTCGGTGGCATCAAATATTGCGAGAAAGAAGAGCGAGTTGGATAGGGTGTCGGCAGAACGCGAGCAGAGTTTGCGGGAGATAGAGGCTGAGGTGACAAGGGCTGTGGCCGATCGCAATGGGGCGGCTGACGCCATGAAGCAGGCACAGGTGTATGCGATGATGCAGTACGAGGTGCTGGAACTCAACAACAGGCAGCTGGAGTTAGGGGTGGTATCACCGGTGGATTACAGGATTGTTGCCGACAACAGCCTAAACGCCGCTGCCGAATACCTCAGTGCGCAACTGCAATACTTTATCAAAAGCAGCGTCGTGAGATATTATGCGGGAGAGAGATACAGTGACCAGGGGTTAGGGGTCAGTGATTAGGTTTTAGGGATTAGGTGTTAGGTTATAAGGATATATAGGTGGGATGTGCCCGTGGGGCAGGGTAGAACCGTAAATACGGTTCGAAATTGTAGGGACGCGATTTATCGCGTCCGTGAAAGGGGAGGTAGTGACGAAGGTATAATTCAACACTAATCCCTATTCACTAACTCCTGATCCTTAATTAATTGGCACATTAGCACATTGATAATTAGCACATTAAAAATATGGATAGACAGATAGAACAGAAAAAAGGAATTAGAAAGGTTTTCTCGAAGAAGGCACTGCCTTATTGGGGTGGGGCACTGCTTTTGCTTTTCATTGGCTGGCTGGTGTTCAGGGACAATTCCAAGAAACTGCGTGCTCAAGTGGAAAATATTACCATCAATGCCGTGACCCAAGGCCAGTTTAATGACTATATCCGTATCAGCGGTCAGGTGGTGCCGATGACCACCATCCAACTCAGCCCCATGGAGGGCGGGGTGGTGCAGAAGATTGTCACCGAGGAAGGCAGCTATGTGCATGAGGGAGATGTCATTCTGGTGTTGAGCAACGAGACCTTGGATATGCAGATTCTGAATGCCGAAGCGGATTTGGCGGAGAAGGAGAATATACTGCGCAACACCATGATACAAATGGAACAGCAGAAGCTGAACTTGCAACAAGAGAAGCTGCAATTGCAGATGGAAGTGCGGCGTAAGAAAAGGACTTACGACAGCCAGAAGGCATTGTTTAACGAAGGACTAATAGCCAGCGAAACCTGGCTGCAGGCCGACGAGGAATACCAGTTGGCGTTAGATAGGCTGAAACTGGTGGAGAACCGTGCCAAGCAGGACAGTCTGTACCGCTCGGTGGAGATCAGGCAGATGCAAGAGAGCTTGGAAAACATGCGTCTCAACATGCAGATGATTCGCAAGCGCAAGGACAATCTGAGTATCAAGGCACCTATTGATGGCGAGTTGGGTTTGCTGGATGTGGAGTTGGGACAGGCGGTGGCTGCCGGCACCAAGATAGGACAAATCAACAATATGGAGAGCTATAAGATTGAGGCAAAGATAGATGAGCATTATATCGACAGGGTTACCGCAGGTCTGGAAGCCAGTTTTGAGCGACAGGGTGAGCGGCACAGTTTGCATATCCGCAAGGTCTATCCGGAGGTGCGCGAGGGCAAGTTCAAGGCGGACTTCAAATTTTCGGGCGAACAGCCTGAAAACATTCGCACAGGACAGACTTTTTACTTAAATTTGCAGCTCGGTCAGCCCATCGAGGCAATACTGATACCCCGCGGAGCGTTCTATCAGAAAACCGGTGGAAAGTGGATCTATGTGGTGTCGGCAGACGGGAAGCAGGCCGTGAAACGGGAGATTCGCATCGGCCGCCAGAACCCGCAGTACTACGAGGTGCTGGAAGGTTTGGAGCCGGGAGAAAAAGTGATTGCCTCGTCGTACGACAACTTCGGAGAGAGCGATGTGCTGGTATTTTAATATTTTATATCTTTGGCATGAAATATGCATGTTCTTGATGATAAATAGATACAAAATTCCAATTGTTAGCGCATTTGATGCGTCCTACAAAACGATAGACCATATAAAGATGAAAATTATCTTCCCTGAGCGGCCTCGGAGAGGCAAGACGCACGAAGTGCAATTAACCCCACATAAGTGCAGCGTAATGTGTGGCGTAATGTGTGGCGTATAAAAACATCAAAATTCCTTAGATATGATCAAAGTGCAAAACCTTAGCAAAATCTTCCGCACGGAAGACATCGAGACCCTCGCGTTGGACGGGGTGTCATTTGAAATTCAAGACGGCGAGTTCGTCGCCGTCATGGGACCGTCGGGCTGCGGCAAATCTACACTGCTCAACATTTTAGGACTGCTTGACAACCCCACAGAGGGCAACTACGAGCTGCTCGGACAGCAGGTGGGCGAACTGAAAGAGAAGGCTCGCACCAAGTTCCGCAAGGGCAACATCGGCTTCGTGTTCCAAAGCTTCAACCTCATCGACGAGCTGAACGTCTATGAGAACATCGAGCTACCGCTGCGCTACCTGAACATCAGCGCCACGGAGCGCAAGGAGCGGGTCACGGCCATGATGAAGCGAATGGCCATCACCCACAGGGCCAAGCACTTCCCACAGCAGCTCTCGGGCGGACAGCAGCAGCGTGTCGCCATCGCCCGCGCCGTGGTGGCCAACCCCAAGCTCATCCTCGCCGACGAGCCCACCGGCAACCTCGACAGCAAAAACGGCAAGGAGGTGATGGACCTGCTCACCGAGTTGCACAAGGAGGGCACCACCATCGTGATGGTCACCCACTCGCAGCGCGACGCGGGCTATGCCGACCGCATCATCAACCTCTTCGACGGCCGCATTGTCGAGGATGTATTGCCGGAATTGTAGTGTTATGAAGAGTTACCTTAATTTTTTGAGCCGCAACAAACTCTACACCGCCATCGAGGCGGTGGGGCTGGTCGTGAGCCTCGCGTTCGTGATTATCATCGGCAGCTACGTGTGGCAGCAGTACAGCATCACACGCGAGAGCCCCGACCGTGAGAATATCTATACCTTCGGGACACCAAACACCACGGGTCTCACCTACGCCTTCCCCGATGAGCTACTTGCGCGGGTTCCTGAGGTGGAAGCGGCGGTACGCTATTGCCAGTGTTATACGACCGTCGCCCAGATGGGAGATGACTATGTGAAAGTGAATGCGGTTGCCGTGGAGAAGGACTTCTTCATGATGTTCCCGCACCTCGGACGTTTCGTTGAAGGCGGTCTCGAAGACCTTGACGTTCCTACTAATGTGATTGTCAATGAGATGTTTGCACGAAAGCATGATTTAAAATCAGGTCAGACAATCCGGATTGATGGCGAGGATTATATCATTGCCGGCATTATCAAGGAATTCGAAAGCACCATCTTCAAAAACAGCGACCTGATTGTCAATGTGCGCCATCCCGCCAATCGGTTTGCCATTGATATGCCCTACGATGGTTTCGGTACGACTATCACCTTTGCGAAAATCGTTAAAGGCACTGACCCCCAAGTGTTTTACGACAAAGTGGAGAAGGTCTGCAAAGAGATTTATCCCATATACGGACATGTTGGTTTCTTCGAACGGTTGGAGATGACCCGATTCGACCAGCTGTTTTTCAATGACAATGGTCACGAATTCAACCATGGCGACCTCAAAACACTGAAATTGCTGGCGCTTGTCGGGTTGCTGTTGCTGCTCTCAGCGGTGTTCAACTACATCAATCTCTCGTTTGCCCTCACGGGGAAACGTGCCAAAGAGATGGCCACGCGCCGCCTGCTCGGAGCGCAGAAAGGGGAGATTGTTTGGAAATATATCGCTGAGTCATTGGTGTTTACAACGGTTTGCTTCGGTCTCGGACTGTTGTTGGCCTACCTGTTGGCACCGTCGGTCAATGCCTTGCTCAACGATCCCGATGTGCCCATTCGAGTACGGCTGACGTTTACGTATATTTTGGCTTACCTTGCTGGTATCTTTGTGGTTGGCGTTCTTAATGGCATCATTCCGGCCTTGTTCGCCAGCCGAGTGCAGCCCATTGATGTGGTGAAAGGCACCTTCCGTCGTAATACGAAAATGGTGTTCAACAAGGTGTTCATCGTCGTCCAAAGCGTTTTTGCGGTATTCCTCATCGCGATGGCCATCGTGATGGAGGCGCAATACCGCACTTCGCTCCATCGCCCGATGCACTGCAACACACAAGACAAGTACTATGTGCTTGTTGAAGCACAGAATTCGGAACCCGAGCTGTTCGAGAAATTGGAGACGCTGCCCTGCGTGAAGCGGGTTGGCCGAAGTGTCGGGGTGCCCGGTTTTGTTTGGGATATGCAATATAACTGGGAGGGAGAAAAGAGCTTTATGTATTGGAAATTGCAGATGGATACGACTGTTTTCCAGATGCTTGGATTTGAAGTGCTTAAGGATTATAAAGCACCGCTCTACAGCTCAATGTGGTTTGGCGAGCGGACATTTGCCGCTTTGGGTTTCAGCGATGGTGATCACGTCATCAATACTCCTTTGATTTCGGGGAAAAACGAAAGCAGGCAGGCGGCGGGCGTGATTTGTGATTTTCCCACCAACTGCAGCAATATGGGTGAAGAGACGAATGTTGTCATCTGCATTTTGAGGGAGGACGAGGTTCCGTTGCCCGGCTACCTCTTGGAGATTGTGGGCGACCATTCGGAAGCTGCGAAAGCCATCACAAAGGTGGTTGGTGACTGGTGTCACGAACAGCAGACGTTTTATTTCGCCAATGGTTTCATTGACGATTTCTACCGCGATGCGCTGAAACCCGCCAAGAACAATATGCGTCTGTTGGAAATTTTCATGCTGTTGGCAGTGCTGATCTCGCTGCTCGGGCTTCTGGCCATGAGCACCTACTATGCGGGCGAGAATGCCAAAGGCATCGCCGTGCGCAAGGTGTTCGGTGGCACCGTCAAGAGCGAGACCTGGCGCACCGTGCGAGAGTACATGCTGCTGGTCGCGGTGGCCTGCGTCATCGGTGTACCGATAGCGGTCTGGGCGGCGCAGCGTTACTTGGAGGGCTTCATCGTCAGGTTGGAGCACTACGGCTGGATCTTCTTCGTCGCCGTGGTCATCTCCCTTGCCATGGCCTTCCTTTCGGTCCTTTGGCAAACCTTGCGCGCCGCGAGGACGAACCCTGCAGAGGCATTGAAGAAGGAGTGATTAGAATCTAATTCTTAATATTTGCAAAATGGTCAAGATAATGATTGAGAGAAGTAAGTTCAATCAAATTGGAGGCGAGAAATGCTTCGCAGTAAAGTTCTCTGAAACGGCATATTTCTTTGAGGAGAGCCTTACGGTTTGGAGAGTTTCGACGACCGTATGCGATAGTAAGGTCAACAAGCTCTTGCATACGCTCGAAAGCTCGCTCGGCGTTATCGATACGGCCTTTGGCGAGCCATTTGACCACGCGGGAACCCTCGCTTCCGATATTAGCCATCTGCTGTGGGAGTGTCAGTTTGCTCCATCCGCTTTCAAAAAGTTTCTTATGTTGAATCAATTTCTTTTTTTGCAAAAATAGTAAAAATCCAGCAATTCAAATTCAATTATAACAAATAATAATAAGAATTATGTCTAGTTACCTCAAATTCCTAAGCAGAAACAAACTCTATACCGCCATTGAAGCGGTGGGGCTGGTCGTGAGCTTAGCGTTCGTCATTCTGATTGGCAGCTACGTGGCACAGCAATGGGCCGTCGTGAATGAGAATCCCAATCATGACCGCATTTACGGCCTTAGTAATACGTTACACCTGGGACTGTCTGTTTGGGATAAAGAGTCTCTGGAAACCAATATTCCTGAAATTGAGTTGATCAGCAGAATCAGGGAGAAGGATGGCGAATTGGTTTATCAAAGTAAGACCTATCCTGCTAACATCAAGTTCGCTGACCAGGACTTTTTCAATCTTTTCCCGTATTACACGTTTGTGGAAGGGAGCAGTGACGGATTTGACAAATCCGACAACGCCATTATCAGTGAAACTATGGCTAGACAGTTTGAGGACAAAGGGAACTTGTTGGGCAAAACCATCATCATCGATGAAAAGCCATACATCATTTGCGGCATCATAAAAGATGTCCAAAATTCCTTGATTCAGTATTTTGACGTGTTGCTTCCTTTTGATGATAAAAGCTATGAGGGGCAAATGCCTTTCCATATCATCCAGGGTGTGCTCACCCTCTTTCAGAGAATGGAGAACACGGACGAGGAGGCTTTCAAAAACAAGGTACTTGAGCTCTGCAATCAAAATTATAGTTTTTGGGGAGAAGAGTGGTTAAATGGGCTTGTGGTGTACAATTATAAGGAGATGTTCTTCAATTCCTATTCCCATTCGAATAAAAGTATTCATACTGGGAACCTCACTAACATCCGGATTCTTACGGCCATCGTTATCCTTCTTTTGCTGTCGGCTGTCATCAACTACATCAACCTCAGTATGGCTTTGGTGGGAAAACGTGCCAGGGAAATGGCTACCCGCCGACTTTTGGGGGCGCAGAAATTGTCCGTCATGGGCAAACTTATTGCCGAATCTGTGTTGTTCACAGCAGTATGTTTCGTTTTCGCCTTTTTGTTGGCTTATGCTTTGGTGCCCACGATGAATCGGCTGTTAGTCAGCAATACTCCTGATGCCGACATCCAATTACGGCTGTTGATGACGCCCGCATACATAGTTGCGTATATGAGTGGTATTCTGCTACTGGGAGTGCTTTCAGGCTGGTTGCCCGCTTTGTTCGCCTCCCGTTATGCCCCGATTGAGGTGGTTCGCGGCGCATTCCGCCAATACAACAAAATGTGGTTCAACAAGATATTCATAGTTTTCCAGAGCGTGCTTTCGTTTGTGCTGATTGCCTTGGCTACCGTGATGGAGGTGCAGATGCGGCACATGGTTAATCGCCCCACCCATCTTCAGACAAAAGACCTTTTTGTGATTGATGAACCTTATCCGCCAAGAGCGTATTTGCCCATTGTGGAAGAGCTCAGGTCGTTGCCATGTGTTGAAGAAGTCGGTATCGGGCAAGGTTATCCTGGGAAAATCAACTATAGCTTTGGCATTCCAGATATGGAAGACGATTCCAAAAGCGAGATAACAATGGCAACGGTTCTATGTGACTCAATCTATTTCCAACTGATTGGTTTTGAGGTGATTGAGGATTTTGGCCATCCCAAAGCCAATTCGCTGTGGTTAGGAGAGCATGTCTTGGTGGAAAGCGGTGTTTCCGATACCTCCACTTCGTTTTTGAATAGGATAGCCGCATATTTTAGCACCTATTACCATCTGAATGTGGAATACATTGGAGGTGTTGTGTATGATTTCCCTGTCAATGGTGCTGCTTGTGCCGATGGCGACTATAATTTAAATGGAGGTGTTTTTGTGTTTGATATTGAGAAAATGGGCTACGGAGTCGGATTGCTCGTCAAGACCACTGGTGACCATGCGGAAGCAGAAAGACAGATTATGGACCACTACAACCAGTGGGTGGAGAAAAAGGAGGGCGTTGGCAGGGATGTCAAGTGCGGCTATGTGGACGATCTGATGTTGGAGCAATTGGAACCAGCCAAACGCATTGTGAGGCTGTTAGAGATTTTCATGGGTTTGTCGGTATTACTCTCCCTTCTCGGCCTCGTTGCCATGAGCACCTATTATTGTGACGAAGGCAGTCACAGCATCGCCATCCGCAAGGTGTTCGGCAGCGATGTCAATCGCGAGTTGTGGCGCACCGTGAAAGACTACATGATTCTTGTTGGTATTGCCGCAATCATCGGGGCTCCCGTTGCTGTTTGGCTTAGCGGCAAATACTTGGAACGTTTTGCCTATCGCATTGAGCATTATGGCTGGATTATTGTCGTGGCGGTTGTGGTCACCATGCTGCTGGCTTTCCTTTCCGTCCTCTGGCAGACGCTCCGCGCCGCGAAGACGAACCCCGCGGAAGCGCTGAAGAAGGAGTAATTATAACCGAAAGATATATGAAAAGTTACCTCAAATTCCTAAGCAGAAACAAGCTTTACACCGCCATTGAGGCGGTGGGGCTCGTCGTATCCATTGCCTTCGTGATACTGATAGGCTCGTATGTGGCGCAGCAATGGGCCGTGGTCTATGAAACCCCTGACCATGACCGGATTTATGGCTTAGGCACAGCGGATGTGTTAGCCCTTTCATGGGATGACAAGGAATCGTTGGAAAGCCAAATACCCGAGATAGAGGCCATCACGAGAATCAGCTATGGCGGTGACAAGATTAGCTATAATGGCAATAGTTATCATGTGATTGCTCGTCAGGTAGATCCCGGTTTCTTTGACCTATTCCCTCAATATACCATGGTGGAAGGCAGTTCCGATTGTTTTGAGGGTGGCCATACCGTCATTGTCAGCAAAAGTCTTGCCGCCACTATTGGCGAGGAAAGGGAGTTGATAGGCCATCCGATTCAAGTATATGATTCCACCTATATTATCGGGGGAATTATGGAGGATGTGCGCAATTCTTTTATCTCCTATTTTGATGTGCTTATCCCTACGGATGATGAAGCTTGGAGGCAAATACCCTTTATTGGAATGCAGGGAGGAATAGGCTCGCATTTGACCCTTTTCAGACGGGCGGAGAATACCGATGAGGAACTTTTCAGACAAAAAGTACTGGAAATATGCAGCAACAACCACCATGGTTCAAAAGACATAGAGATGTACAACTGCAAGGAGATGTTTTTTCATCCTGCGTCAAGCAGTTTTATTCACGAAGGTAATCTGACCATGTTGAGGATCCTAACAGTGGTGGTGCTGTTATTGTTATTGTCGGCCATATTCAACTATGTGAACCTGAACATGGCTTTGGTGAGCAAAAGAGCCAAGGAAATGGCTACAAGGCGCTTGTTGGGTGCTCAAAAACAGGCGATTATCGGAAAATATATCCTTGAGTCCATTTTGTTCACGGCGGTCTGTTTCGCTTTTGCCTTGTTATTGGCCTACGCGCTGGTCCCTACGATGAATCTTCTGTTGACGCAAGACCAGCCGGAAGCCGATATCCAACTTCGTTTTCTGCTCACTCCTGCCTATCTGCTTTCCTATATTGCCGGAGTCTTGGTATTGGGCGTATTGTCGGGACTGTTACCAGCGTTGCTCGCCTCGCATTACCAGCCCATTGACATCGTACGAGGAGTGTTCCGCCGGCACAGCAAAACCTGGCTCAACGGGGTCTTTATCACCATTCAGAATGTTCTGTCAATCATACTGATAGCATTGGCATTGGTGATGGAGGTTCAGATGCATCACATGATGAAACGCCCTTTGAACGCGAACACAGAAGATTTGTTTATGCTTGACATGAGTGTTATCCACACCGATGAGTTAAAGACCTTGGCAGAGCAGCTGGAAAGCACGCCCTGTGTGGAGGCATTCGGTTATGGACGTGGATATCCGGGATGCATTTTTTATACAAAGGGAGTACTTTTGCCCGATAGGGAGGAGAGTATAGCTATCAGTTTGATTGTGTGCGACACAGCCTATTTCCGTTTGTTAGGCTTGGAAATCCTAGAGGATTTTGGTCATCCCATGGCCAATTCCATGTGGTTGGGGCAAAGGGCCTATCTGGAGGCCAACGTTTCCGACACCTCCACCATGTTTACCAGGATGTTCAGTGTCAATCAAAGCAAGGCGGATTATATCGGAGGTGTTTTCAAGGATATTCCAGGACAAAGCGCAGCCCACGCCGCTGACGAATACTATCAGCTGAATGTGGGCATAGTGGTGCAAAAACCGGAAGATTTAAATTGTTTTTGTGGCATGCTGATTAAAACCAATGGGGACCACAAGGAAGCCGAGCGGACTATTATGAATCTGTATAAAACATGGAGCGAGCAAAAATACGGATTCTATGAGGAGCCTAACGAGTATGGTTATATAGATGATCTTCTGGCAAAAGAATTGGAACCGGCCAAGCGCACCATGCGTTTGTTGGAGCTGTTCATGTTGCTTTCGGTGTTGCTTTCAATGCTTGGCTTGGTGGCCATGAGCACCTATTACAGCGGTGAGAACACCCAGAGTGTCGCCATCCGCAAGGCCTTTGGCAGTGATGTGCGGAGCGAGCTATGGCGCACAGTGAGAGGTTATATGCTGCTGGTGGGCATAGCGGCGGTTATCGCTGTTCCCGTTGCTGTATGGCTTAGCGGCAAATACTTGGAGCGTTTTGCCTACCGCATTGAGCATTATGGTTGGATTATCATTTTGGCGGTGGTTATCTCCATGGTTATTGCCTTCCTGTCGGTCCTTTGGCAAACCTTGCGCGCCGCGAGGACGAACCCTGCGGAGGCGCTGAAAAAGGAATAATCTTTTCAAAAAAAAGCAATTTAATATACATTGTATTGAAAAATGTTGTACTTTTGCATTACAAATAATATTAAATTTAAATCGTCATGTCACAAACAACAATGTCTATCAGGGTAGATAGCAATTTGAAACAAAAATTTGACAACTTATGCAATGAATTCGGCTTAAGCGTCACTTCAGCTTTTACCATTTTCATGAATGCTGTGGTTCGAGAACGCAGGATTCCTTTTGAGATTAGGACTGATTCAAGAGAGAGTGAAAAAGAAATCCGGGATAAAGGAATAGCAGCATTCTTAGAGATTCGAAAAATGGCAGAACAAGGCGCTTTTCCTGATATGACATTAGAGGAAATTAATGAGGAAATCAGATTAGCAAGAGAGGGGAAATGAGAAAAAACAAGGTGTTTGCAGTAATAGACACTAATGTCATCGTGTCAGGATTGTTAAGTCCTAATCCATTATCTCCGACCAAAATTGTGTTGGAGAATGTTATTAATTGTAGAATTATACCCTTGTACTGCGATGAGATATTAGAAGAATATCATGATGTGTTGTGTAGAGATAAATTTCACCTTCCTCAAGATAATGTGAATAAGATAATTAATTTAATAGAATCAGAGGGTATTTCATCTCCAAGGGTGGTGTCAACAGAAATTTTTCCCGATAAAAAAGATATCGTTTTCTATGAGATTGCTATGAGTAAAGAAGATGCCTATCTAGTTACGGGAAACATAAAGCATTTTCCAAAGAAGCCTTTTGTGGTTACACCGGCTGAAATGGTAGCGATATTAGGATTATAACGGTCACGCTTTCCAAAGTCTTGAATCCCAAAAACATCATTATGACCAAACTGAAATCAAAAATATTAGTCGTTGACGACAATGCGGGCATCCGCTCTACGCTGAAGCTGCTGTTGCCAGCGCATTTTCCCGAAGTTGAAATTATCGCCTCGCCCAAAGAGCTGATGAGCAAGATGAGCAGTTTCAAACCTGATGTGGTGCTGCTGGACATGAATTTCGAGGCGGATATCAACACTGGCAACGAAGGGTTGTTCTGGCTTTCGGAACTGAAGCGCAGCTTTGCGGATACCGAGGTGGTGCTCTTCACAGCTTACGCTGACATCGCTTTGGCTGTGGAGGGCATGAAACGAGGTGCTTTCGATTTTATCGTCAAGCCTTGGGATAATGATAAACTGTTAGGCGTTTTGGAGGCGGCTTGCCGGAAACACAAGCCGGAGTCTCAGCCTAAGACGTCAGTACAAGAAATGACTATGTTGTGGGGAAACAGCCCTGCTGTCAGTGACATACACCGAATGGTGGAGAAAATCGCCCCGACAGAGGCCTCTGTCTTGATTACCGGTGAAAACGGAACGGGCAAGGATGTGTTGGCTAATGAAATTCACCGACTTTCTGCCCGGGCAAGCAAAGACATGGTCAGTGTCGATATCGGCTCCCTTACCGAAACACTGTTCGAAAGCGAGCTTTTTGGCCATGTCAAAGGGGCCTTTACAGATGCCCGTGCTGACCATACCGGTAAGTTTGAACAGGCTAACGGCACCACACTCTTCTTGGATGAAATCGGCAATATTCCACTGAATCTGCAGGCGAAACTGCTGCGGGTACTGCAAAACCGCAGTATCACCAGGGTTGGTGACACAAAGGCCATTCCCATCGACATCCGTTTGATTTGCGCTACCAACAAAGACCTGCCCCAGATGGTTCGGGAAGGGAAATTCCGTGAGGATTTGTTTTACCGCATCAATACGGTGACCATGCATCTTCCTCCTTTGCGGGAGCGTTTAGATGAAATCGAAGCCTTGTCAACCCTCTTTATCCAGAAATTCGCCACGAAATACCATCGTCAGGTGAAGGGCCTTTCCCCGGAGGCGTTGTCTCTGTTACAGCGTTGTTATTGGAAGGGAAATATTCGCGAGTTGCAGAATTGTCTCGAGAAAGCCGTCATTCTTTCCGAAAAGGAATATATTCAGGCGGCAGACTTGCAAATTGACGCACAGCACCTGAGGGATATCACGGAATCTGCCAACCCTTCCGAGAGTTTGCAGGATGCGGAGGAGCGTATTATCCGACAGGCCATGAAGAAACACAACGGGAATCTCACCTTGGTGGCCAAAGCGTTGAATATCAGTCGCCCCACTTTATATAACAGACTGAAAAAATACGGAATATGAGCACTTGGATATGGCTTCTGATACTGATAGCGGTCGGTGCGTTGTCGATGCTCATCACGGCTCTTGTGGTTCGCCGGAAAGACAGTGACAAGGTCAACTACATGATGGATGCGCTGGAGGATGGGGAGCAGAATTTCCGTTTCCGCGGCAACACGGCATTGAACCGGGCGCTCAACCGTTTCCGTAGTATTATAGATAAGCAGTCTGTTCAGAATGAATCTGTATCCTGGAGCAAATTATTCAGGGTGATGACCCATGAGATTATGAATACCATCACTCCGATAGCCTCGCTGAGTGACGCGCTTTCCAAAGACAGCAATCTGGATACACAGGCTGGTCTGGAGACGATTTCCGCCTCTTCCAAAGAACTGATACGCTTTGTGGAGTCCTATCGCAGTTTTACCCGGATGGCACCGCCTGTGAGGAAAACCATTGCGGTGGATGAATTGATAAACAGGGTGATACAACTCCATCAGGGCAAAACTTTAGAGCAGGATGTTTCGATTGATTATGAGATACGGACGGCTGATTTGCTGATTTATGCCGATGAAGGACAGCTGATGCAGGTTTTTAACAACCTGATAAAAAACGCCATACAAGCCGAGGCCACAAAGATTCGCATCGTTGCGGATCTCAATGCCGAGGATCAGACGGTCATCAGTATTATTAATAACGGAAAGCCTGTTCCACAGCAAAAAAGAGAGGAGATTTTTGTGCCTTTCTACACGACCAAAGCCAATGGCAGTGGTATCGGCCTCAGTCTGTCGCGACAAATCATGATCCACCACAACGGCATGTTGAATTTGGTGCAGAGTGACAAACACTCGACAGTATTTGCTTTGGTTTTCAAATAAAGAAAGGCTGCCCGCAGGCAGCCTTTTTTACATGTAGGCGACTGCGTCCCGCAGTCGCTATTTATGTTATTTGAAGGCGTTCTCGCTGAGGCCGGGACCGCCGATTTTCAGTTGTTCCATGTAGCTGGGTACCTCGCGACCGAGGTATTTGTCCACATAGATCTTCGAGAGGTACTGTCCGAGCATGAAGCCGTGGCCACGGAGACCGGTGAGCAAACCGACTTCGGGATCGACCACATAACGCGGTTCGGTGTAACGTCCTGCCCAGACGGCGAGGAAGCCCACTTCACGCAAGTTGGGAATCCATTCGGCGAAGACCTCGGAGACAATCTCGAGGAACTCCTTGCTGTTGTATTTGATGTTCTGGCGTGCCTCGTAGGCGTCGGTGTCGGGGCTGGCACAACCGATAATCTGGCCGGTATGGCCGAACTGCTGTCCATACACGGCACTGAAGCCTTTGTAGTGGCGACGGTCAATAATCATGTCCAAAGGTCCCTGTTTGCCGTTCATCACCTTACCCATCATGGGCAGACGGCGGGTGATGAAGGCCTGGTGCTTGACGGGGTAGAGGCCGATGTTGAGGTCGAGCTGGTCGATGAACTTCTCGGCACCCCAACCCATGGCATTGACGAAGTGGTCGCAAGTATATTCGACGTAGGTGCCTTCATGGTCGCGGGCCAGAGCGAGGTATTTGTCACCATCGCGCCAAACATGCAGCAACTCGCAGTCCTCATAGTAACGTCCGCCGTTTTGTACACCGATACCACGGATATAGTCGATAACACGACCTGGAGTAGCCTGCCAGCAGTCACGGGTAATGAGGGCGTGGCTGTAGGTGTCCTTACTGTCATCCCAGAGAGGAGAGATTTCCTTCTTGAAGTCCTTGCGTTCCACCATATAGGCGTCACTCCAAGCGCGAGAAGCGTCGAGTGAGCGGTAAGTGGCATCGTCGTGGACCAGGTTGACGTAGGTGGTAGGCTGGAAGTTGATATTGTGAACGGCCTGGATGCTCTTGAAAATCTCACGGTTGTGAGCGGCGATGTCGGCAATATCGGGGTTGGAGAATGCCGGACGGCCACCACCGATGTTACGCCAGGAAGCACCACGGCTATAGTTGATCATCACAGGGTTGCAACCTGCTTCGGAGAAGTAACGCAACAATCCGCTACCGGCAATACCGCCACCAGCGATGAGGACGGGAACATGCTCGCGGCGCACGTGGTCGCTCTTGGTATAGACGAAGACTTCCTTAGTATGTCCGTTGTAGAGGTCGCCGAGGGTCACCTGGTTGGAGAGGGGAGCACGAGGTGTGGCGTCTCCTGTCAGTTCGATACCGCGGGCGCGGAGAGCCTGGCGGGCACGGAGAATACAACGTTTTCCACGGCAGGGACCCATACCCATACGGGTGATGTGTTTCAGCTCATCAACAGAAATAACCTTGCGGTTGCCTACAGCAGCAAGCACCTCTTCGAGACTGACATCCTCGCAGTGGCAAACGTAAGTCTTGCCATCCACCTCTTGGAGAGGTTTCATCTGGAGGGGTTCTGGATATTTTTCTTTGAGGATAAAGCCCTTGATGTCAGTCATCTGGCCCTCAACTTTGTCCACATGCACGCGGGCTACATTGGTCTTGTTGTTCTTCTTGAGAATCTTCTCGATGACACCTTCGCCAACTTTCTGTCCATTGTTATCAACCAAGAAAACATTGGCACCTTCTTCGGCATTGTATTCAATGGGCAGGAAGCATACGTTCTTGGCGAGGTCGTAGCCAAAGATAGCCAGACCTGGGCAGCCAGAAACGCATTGCATACAGCCGATACACTTGTCGTAGTCCACAACTGGTGTGCTGCTGGTGGTGGGCTTGGTGATGGCTTTCTGCGGGCAGGCAAAGGTACAAGGATTGCAAGCGAAGCCATAGATGCAGTCGGTCTGCACGAAGGGTTTCAGCTTCATGCGCTCAGGGGTGGGAAGGTTGGGTTTCTCCAACACGCGCACGGGGTGCTGCTGTGAGTCGATATATTGGCGGGAGATGTCGAGATACTCGTCGTAGTTAAAGCGGATGTTGAGGTTCTGAGCCACTTCGTAAGCTACCTGCTTGCCACGGAGAACGGCGCTGGTGCCTTCACCGATGCGGATAGCATCACCTGCACCATAGACATTGTGACCGAACACCTCGCGACCCTTGGTGAGGAGCTGGTTGTCAGGGATCAAACCAGTGCAGATATTGATGATGTCGATGTCCTCAATCACTTGCTCGGTGCCAGGGATAGCCTTGAAGTTCTCGCACTTGGCGATGACGGCTCCCTTGATGCCGCTGTAGTCCTCGTTGGGGATGGCACGCACGAGGGTGTAGCCTGTCATGATAGGAATGCCCAGGCGGCGCACACGGTTGGCCTGCACAGGGAAACCGCCTTCGCGGGGCATCGCCTCGATGATGGCTTTGATGGTGGCACCAGCTTGCATGCCTTGGTAAGAGGTGAGGTAACCGATGTTGCCGGCACCCACGGTGAGCACGCGCTTGCCCAGCAGGGTGTGCTCTTGGTTCATCATCTTCTGGAAGACAGCGGCGGTGTAAACACCGGGCACGTCGTCATTTTCGAAAGTGGGCATGAAGGGAACGGCACCTGTGGCTACCACGAGATGTTGTGCATCTACGTATGCCATTTCGCCAGTGGCGATGTTCTTGATGGCTACACGCTGGCCTTCGAGGAGATCCCATACGGTATGGTTGAGCAGGATGCCGCTCTGGTCGTCACCTGCTAAAGTCTTGGCGATGTCGAAACCACGCATACCACCAAAGCGTTTCTCACGCTCGAAGAAGAAGAACTGGTGAGTCTGCATATTGAACTGGCCACCGATACGGTTCATGGAGTCGATGACGAGGTTGTCGATGCCGAAGGCGTTGAGTTGTTCACGGCAGGCGAGACCGGCAGGACCTGCGCCGATGATGGCCACGGTGGTCTTGTATATTTTCACCTCGCGGGGCTGCTGTTCTACCACGCCGGGCAATTCGGCCTCTTCGTGGGCGATTTGACGCACTTCGCGCACACCGTCAACGGGGGTGATACAGATACGGCGCACCTTGCCGTCCACCAGCATTTCGCAGGCACCGCACTTGCCGATGCCGCAGTTAAGGCTTCGGTTACGGCCCTTGAGGCTGTGGCTGTGGATAGGAAATCCGGCCTGGTGCAGGGCTGCTGCGATGGTGTAGCCCTTGTGTCCCGTCACTTTTTCACCGTTGTAAGTAAAGGTGACTTCTTCCGCTTTTGGAATATCCAAAATGGGATGTTCTTCGATTCTTTTCATGAGATTTGTGCTAATTTGTTGTTTTATAGTGTTTTATATTGATACTGATTTTTTCAGAATGCAAACAACAAAGTTATGTAAAAATCAAATAGGTGTGATAATTTTTTTGATAAAAATGCGAGATGATCATGTTTTTTTTAAAAGTCTGTTGATATTGAAAAAATCTTTATTTTTGCAAACAAGTTTTCTAAAAACGATGATTAACGAAAGAGAATATTAACCAAACTAATTGCTAATGAGATAAATTTCAGAGCATAGTTAGCACACCATAGAATAGGAAAAAGCGAAGTGGCTTATCTGGTTTTCTGAAACTTCGACAACTTCAAGAAAATCCATCCAGAACAGCAACTGCGTGTTCCCGCCAACAGGCGTGGGCTTGTACGTTGTAATTGGATGGATCAGGTAGTCGAAGACCTCAGAAAACCAATGAAGGCGAAAAGTGCCACGCTTTTTTTGTGTGCGTAAATCAAAACATTTTGGCACAACAAATGGAGTTGCCGATAGCCATAAAGTGGAGGCGAGTTTAATAAAACAAGATACTATGAATAATATCAGAATTGGAGCCGATGAATTGATACTTTGGCTTCGTAAAAATGAGCAGGCAGTGACTATTCCCAATGATGGTGCGCAAGGTTTAGGTAGAAAGATTTACGATTTGATTATATCTTTAGGAGGTAAAAAGATAGCGGACGACCAAGCTTGTTTTTGGGAAAGTGAGGAGAATAGTAAAAATATAGGGCAATTCGCACTTCCTAAAACGGCCGCTCAATATGAGATGGATGTGAAGAAATTGCCAGAATTGTTCAATGCTTTAAAACAGTTGTAAAATGAGAACAATTCTGTGTATAATTTTTAATCTGTTGTTTTTATGGGGTTACACTCAAGACTTTTGTGTAACTTATTCTTCAGGCAAAACACTATGTTTTGAAATAACATCCTCAAAAACAGTGAAAATTGCGGAAAGCAAAACTGTAATACGTTATATAGAAGGTTATGGACCAGATCTTTTTGGAGGTTATCGATATGTAAAAACACCTGTGTATGGCTATGTCTTTGAGGGTTCTTTGGTTATACCGGCAACAGTTACGGATAAAGGTGACACTTATACGGTAACAGAAGTGGACTACTTGAATGGCACTAATTTGACATCTGTAAAAATCCCCAAAACGGTTACGCATATTTCTGCACGTGCATTTGCTGGTTCGCATAAACTAACTACTGTGGTTTTACCAGAATCCATAGAAAGTATTGGAGCGGGTGCTTTTTCTAATTGTTCCATATTATCATCCATAGTGCTTCCGCACTCTGTTAAATTAATATGCTCTGAAACTTTTAAAAACTGTTCTAATTTGCAAAATATAACTTTACCAGACTCTCTTGAGGAAATTGGTAGTTTTGCCTTTGAAAACTGTTCTAATTTGCAAAAAATAACATTACCCTCTTCACTTAAAAAAATCAGTCATTATGCCTTTAAGGATTGTGTTTATTTAAGAGAAATTGAAATACCAGAGGGTGTAGAGGAACTTGAGAACCATGTTTTTGAAGGTTGTAAACGACTTAGGACAATCAAGTTGCCCAAATCAATAAAAATGATGGGGTATATTGATAATTATGGGCGTCGTGATGTGACTCTTTTTTTCCATTGCCAATCTCTTGAGAAAATCATCATTCCTGTTGGTACTACGGAATATTTTAAGGAATTGTTAATTTATCCAGAATATTTTGATATGTTAGTGGAGGAATAAGGATAAAGTCCAGTTGTGGGCAAGTCTTTTAATTAATTGCTTTCTTCATCCTATTCTTTGGGGCGGATGAAGCCGATGGGACGGCACGGGATTGATGGACTGCTGGAATAATCCGAAGCCTGGAGTTCCGCAAGAGCAGTTGTAATGGCATCAAGCTGTGTGCGAGTATCCTCATTGATGTCATTTTGAACCGCAAAAAATTCGCTTATGTCTTTTCTAATATCCTCTATTTGTTGTTTCAATTCGATATAGGTTGCCGCAAGAGGAATTTCCGCCAGATGGCGATAATTCACAAAAGCTTTCATAATTTGCCGGTTTGCTTGTATGGCGACTTCTGACCTCAACACACTGCTAAGCATAGCAACTCCAATTTCCGTAAAAGCGAAGGGTAGAAAACGCAGTTTTTGGATGGATTTTGCGGTCACAAATTGTGACCGCAAGTCTGTAATATCTTTATTATCAAATGATTGAAATTTGTTTAGTTGCGTCTTAATTATTCTCCATTCTTCTTTCGTAAGCTGGAACATAAACTCTTCCCCCTCAAATCGTTTAATGTTTCTTTTTACTGCTTGATTTAGTGCTTTTGTTTCTACTTGATAGATTCTCGCGAGATCATAATCAAGCATTACTCGCCGGCCACGAATGATGTAAATCAGATTTTGGATATATTCTATTTGTTCCATATCGTTATTTTTTGCAAAAATAATAATTATTTTATTGTGAATTGATTTAAAAATAAAAATAATTTGACATAAAAAATCACGCGATTAGATAGCAGAAAAATATGTTAGCTTGTGTCTATCTCGGGGATTTTGCTTACCTTTGCACTTTGGTTCATATATTTATGTTATGCAGAAAAAACTCTTCCTCCTCGACGCTATGGCTCTGATTTACAGAGCATACTACGCTATGGTTAAATCCCCTCGCATCACTTCCAAAGGGGTGAATACCTCCGCCACTTTGGGCTTCACCAACACCTTGTACGAGCTTTTGCGACAGGAACAGCCTACGCATATTGCGGTAGCTTTCGACACCGGAGCGCCTACGCTGCGTCATGCCGATTTCGCCGCTTATAAGGCCAATCGTGAAGCTACTCCCGATGACATCATCAACTCGATACCTTATATCAAAAAGGTGATAGACGCTTTCAACATCCCCATGGTGATGATGGATGGCTATGAGGCGGATGATGTGATTGGAACCTTGGCAAAAAGAGCTGAGATAGAGGGTTTTAAGGTGTATATGATGACCTCCGACAAGGACTATGGTCAGTTAGTGTCCGACAATATATATATGTACAAGCCCGCTAAGTTCGGTCAGCCGGCGCAGGTGGTGGATGTGGCAGGTATCTGTGAGAAGTATGGTATCAGCAAGCCCGAACAACTGATTGACATTCTGGGACTTTGGGGTGATGCGTCCGACAATATCCCTGGCGTGCCCGGGGTGGGCGAGGTGAAGGCCAAAAAGCTGATTGCCCAGTTCGGCTCCATCGAGAATATTTATGCCAATATTGATGAGGTGGGCAATCCCAAGTTGAAGCAGGCGCTTGTCGAGAACCAAGAGCAGGCATTGACCTCTAAAATGCTGGCTACCATTATTTTGGATGTTCCTGTGGAATGTGATTTTGAGGCGATGAAATATACCGGTCCCGATCCGCTGAAACTGAAAGCTGTGTTTGATGAACTGGAATTCCGAGCCCTCGCAAAGCGGGTTTTCACAGATTTGTCACTGCCGACAACGGTAAAGAAAGAAGCCCAGTCCGCTCAGCCCGACTTGTTCTCGGCACCGCAGGAAGATTCTCAGCCAGAATTGCTTACTTCTCATAAAACATTTCAGACAAATCCGTTTAAATGCTTGAAGATAAATAATGTGCAAGATCTAAAATCGGCATTTTCCGAAACTTCGACCCTCTTTTTTGACTGGATTATCGTCAATGAGAAGATTGCCGGCTTTGCAGCGGCTGAAAATAGTGAGACAGTGTATTATTACTTGCTGGAAGATGCCGCTGAGTTTAAGAAATTGCTTCAGTTTGTGTTTGAAAATAAGCGTATGCTGGTGTCGTATGCCTTAAAGCAGACCTTCAAGTATTTTCATGGCTTGAAATTGAAAGTCAAGGCCTCTTTCTTTGATTTGCAGATTGCCCATTATCTGATACAGCCCGAAAATCAGCATAAATTGGAGGTGTTGGCGGAAAGTTATTTGGATTACGAGCTGATGAGCGAAGCCAAAGAGTTGCATCTTGCTGTATGTGAGCATGTAGAAGTGTATGCTCAGCTTTACCCCATCTTCAAAAAAGAGTTGGAACAGAATAATCTGACTTCCTTATTTGATGAGGTGGAAATGCCTTTGACTGAGGTGCTGGCCGACATGGAATACACTGGGGTTAAGTTAGATACGGAAGTATTGCGAGAGAACTCCCAAACTTTGGCTCAGGATATCGCCGACCTTGAAGAACATATCTATGCTTTGGCAGGGGAGAAGTTCAATATCGGTTCGCCCAAACAGATGGGGGAAATCCTTTTCGAAAAACTGCGGATTATTGAGAATGCCAAGCTGACCAAAACCAAACAATACCAGACGGGTGAGGAGGTGCTGAACAAGTTGGTGAACAAGCATCCTATTGTGTCACTAATACTGGAATGGCGCACCCTGTCAAAACTGAAATCCACCTATATTGATGCTTTGCCGCAACTAATCAATCCTAAGACGGGACGTATCCATACTACATTCAATCAAACGGTTACATCCACCGGCCGTTTAAGTTCAGTGAACCCCAATTTGCAAAATATTCCCATCCGCACGGAGCGAGGTCGTGATATTCGCAAGGCTTTTGTGGCGCCGAGTGACGACTATGTCATCATGGCGGCGGACTACTCGCAGATAGAGTTGCGTATTGTGGCCCATGTCTGTGGCGATGAGCGCATGATTGAGACTTTCCGTCAACACAAGGACATTCACGCCTCGATGGCGGCACATGTGTATCATGTACCCGAAGAGGAGGTGACGAGCACCATGCGCCGCAATGCCAAAACAGTGAATTTTGGTATTTTGTATGGCATTTCCGCTTTTGGTCTGGCTGAGCGCTTGCATATTCCGCAGAAGGAAGCCCGGGAACTGATCACAGATTACTTTGCCGGCTTCCCGAAAATCAGTCAGTATTTGTCCGAAACCATGGAGTTTGCCCGTCAGAACGGTTATGTGGAAACTTTATTAGGCAGACGGCGTTACATCAAGGATATCACCTCACCGAATGCTATTTTACGCAAGGCAGCGGAGCGTAATGCCATCAATGCACCCATACAGGGTACTGCTGCCGATTTGATCAAGATTGCCATGGTGCGCATTGCCCGGGAAATCAAGAAGCAAAAGTTAGATTGCCGCATGATACTGCAGGTGCATGACGAATTGGTGTTCGAGGTAAGGAAAACGGAAGTTGAGAAGATAAAAAGAACGGTACGTGAGTTGATGAGCACTGCGCTGCAACTGTCCGTACCGTTAGATGTAGATATCAATGAAGGCAAGAGCTGGTATGAAGCTCACTAACTACTTACATTGAATACCAGTTTGTGATTCTTCGTCGAAATTGCTCATAGCCGAGCAATCTTTGTAGGGTTTGTCCAATTCTTTCTCAAATTCAGTGGCTTTTTCTACTACGGCACCGTTTTTGAGGAAAGTGCATTTGCACATTTTGGTGCATGAAGACATGCCTACAATTATGCATAAAGCAAAAAACAACGCGACAAATTTCTTCATTTTTTATGCTTTTATTTTTCGTAAACGCAGGCGACCTGTCCGCCAATGGCGTTTAATGATTCATTCTGACTATCCTCGTATGCTTTACAAGCTTTTTTGCTGTTGGGCTGTTCGTAGGTGATGCTTCCCTCATATTCGGGAACTCCCGTAGTGGTGCAGGTGCATTTTTTGTTGCAAGAGCATGAACACACGGCTATAATACCGACTAAGCCTATTATTTTCAGGATATTCTTCATTGCTATTATCTTACTGATTTGCTACGTATCTGTGGCAGATGATAGAATCGTGGAAAGTACCGGTGTAAAGTTGTACTTCTCTTGTGCCTTCCAGTGACTTGCATGTTTTTGCTGTTGTGGGTCCAACATTGATGTTGTTGATGGTATTTCCAGTCTCAATTCTATAGGCGTCGCAATAGCAGTTTTTTTTGCAGGAAATAAAACAACCGCCCAGCAAGAGCACAAAACCAATAGCTAATAAAACTTTTTTCATAGTTTACAGTTTTTGAACGACAAAGATAAGAAAAAAAACGGAAAAAAATGAAAAGCGTCTAAAAATTAGTACTTGATTTTAATTAATTGATATCCAGCTTGATATGGTGATATTTTCTTTTCTTTTATCAAATCCGTGAGTTCTGAAATCTTATTTTTTATCGTATTGTCGGAATAAAAATAGTTTTTGATGCTAAAATCCACCCAGTCATAAAATGTTTTGATAAGCTGCTCGTCGCGCTGTTTATAGAACCACCCATTCCCTTTGGTGAGCTCGGCGAAATCGCAAATCATGCGCCACACATTTTCGATGCCATTTTTATTGAGTGCTGAACAAGTATCCACTCGTGGCTCCCAGTTGTTTTCATTGGGAGGGAAGAGTTTGAGGGCAGAACTGTACTGGGCTTTGGCGGCTGTAGCTTTGCCGATATTGTCGCCATCAGCCTTGTTGATAACTAAGGCATCGGCCATCTCCATGATACCACGTTTGATGCCTTGCAGCTCATCCCCAGCTCCAGCCAACATCAGCAAAAGGAAGAAATCGACCATGGACTTGACAATGGTTTCCGACTGTCCCACACCGACGGTCTCGATGAGGATCACATCGAAGCCACCAGCTTCGCAGAGAATAGTGGTTTCGCGGGTTTTGCGGGCCACACCACCCAAGGTCAAACCTGATGGGGTGGGACGGATGAAGGCGTTGGGGTCTATGGATAAGCTTTCCATACGTGTTTTGTCACCCAAGATGCTGCCTTTGGAACGTTCGCTGCTGGGGTCGATGGCTAATACCGCAACCTTATGTCCTAAACCAGTCAGATAGGTTCCAAAAGATTCAATAAAAGTACTTTTGCCCACACCTGGCACACCCGTGATGCCTACTCTAATAGAGTTGCCGGAGTGGGGGAGACATTGCTCTATCACAGCCTGTGCCTTGTCGAAATGCTCGGGATTGGTGCTCTCTACCAGCGTGATGGCTTGACTGAGAATCACACGGTCGTGAGCCAAGATGCCTTTGACATAGTCCTCCACTTCCATAGCCCTGCGTGTCGCTTTCTTGCGCTTGAAATAGGGGTTGACTTGTGCGGGTTGCTCAATGCCCTCCTGAACCGATAGTGCTGATTGAAAATCTTCCATAAGATTTGTTGCAAATAAAATGCAAAGATACGAAAAAAATGTGCCAATTGGTTAATGTGCTAATGTGCTAATTAAAAAATCGTCATACGCTACTGGTCGGGGCGGTAGCTCCGGGTGGCCCACGGCAATTCGCAGTTTGACAGTATGTTCGGGCAGGGTGACGGGTATATGTACACGTCCATCCTCACCGTCAATGGCGTTGACAAATTGTCCGACACGACCCCATGTCAGCGAGGTGATATTGCCGTCATCGGTCCATGCATCCACAGCTACAATAATTCTTCCCATCAGGTCGTGGGTATATCCTTTGATCCAAAATGAGATGTTGATATCTCTTGCCCATGAGCTGTCAATGGGGTCATCATATAAGAACAAGGTTTCATTGCAGTATCCACTTAATACCCCATGCTCATTGTCATCCCATGTTTGATTGTAATATGCTATTTCATTGGATTTTATGGCATTTGCTTGCTCCTGTTGGTAGTCGTGACAGAGTTGTCGTAAGGCATCAATGCTGATGCAATGCAGTGAGAATTTGTCGGTGGTCATAAGCGAATCCGCATAACTCAGTATTCTCTTCTCATTCGGATTCAACTGGCTTTGGTCAGGTATTGATACAATCAACAGCGGCTGATCATTGGGAAAATCTTGAAGAATGTTGTATTCTTTCCAGGGCTCCCACGAGAGCTCGATGCAGTTGTATGCCCTTGTGATAGAGCTTCTTGAACTATAGTTGCAAATCATTGGTAATCCTGTCTTGAAGGAAACGTAAGTGTTGATTTGTAACATGTCTTCCAAAGCATGCAGATGATAATGCTCAGAACCCACATTGAAAATAGGTAAGGAAAGTATGGCTTGATACTCGGAAGGATTGATCTGTTTAAGCCATTGGTTATCAGTTGTTTTATTGTCATAGTCGGTCCATTCTGGGTAGGGCTGTGGCCAAATAGACAGGGCTGAATGGGAATATATCTCGTAGCTGTAAGCCAAACACACCAATAAGAGCATCCCTATTTTAAGCCCTTGTCTCTTGAAGTTTGAAGTCCATTGCCATACCCAATAAATTGCTAATATATTGAGGGTTACAAAGGGAAGCCATAATAGTCTCCCCATGGCTCGCAGTTGTGCTAATGACGCCAGATGAGTGATAATGTTCGGGTGATGTTGTATGATGGCGGGAAGCACTGAGGCCACGAGAAACAGCAAAATTGAGGCCCATAAAAACACGTTAAGCAGCTGGTTGTTGGTGGGATGGAAAAGGTGGGTAAAATGCAGGTGGAACATATCCCAGAGAATACGTAGAACCCATACTATCAATGTGATGAGTGCCACAATGCCAATGTAGCAGCAGGTTTCCCATTCGGGTGCGGCAATGCCCATGATTTCTTTCAATTCAGTATTGAAAAAGTATCGATAAAAGGGTAAAAGTAATCCAATGAGACGGCCACGATAACAGTACATTCCATCAGGAACAGCAGTTCTGTCCAAGGGGGTGTTGCCAATGGATGACAGTATGAAAAAAATCAGGACTGGCAGAATAAACAAAATGCAGAAATGCAGTACGAGTTGGGGAATCGTCCACTGGTTTTTTTTATGCGTGAACAGCAGATAGAGCATATAAACGATGCATATATCCGCCAGAAAAGCCAGATAATAGGGATGAGCCAAGGCACTGATCAGCGTTAAAAGGCCATAGAAAACAGACCATTTCCAATGGTGCGTATGGTGTAGTCGTGCAATAAAATATAGAGCCATGGGGATAATGCACAAATAACTCAGTGTGAGGTGTCCGCCCATACGTTGCAGCTGTGGCATCAAAAAAGTAATGAAAATGGCTCCAAATACAGAAGGAACTGGAGGTAGTTTCAGTTCTGTGAATAACAGGTATAAAAATAAGGTACACAGAAAGATAGAGATGATGATGTAAAAGTTGATGAGGGACAGACAGGCCTTCCAGGCATCTTTTATTCCCATTTTCTGGAGCAGTTGGAGTGGAGCGGATACCAGTATTTGTAATCCGGTATAGGTATATTGTTCGCCATAAGGATAGGCCATGGCGGTACAATGAGTGAAGCTACTGTCGTATTTTGTGTGGTAGGTTGTGGTATAAACGTCCTTGATGAGGTCTTCGGAATACAGAGAAAAGAAAAAGTGATGGGCATTGCTGAGTAAGCCGGCTCCGAAAAACAGACGGAATACAATCAGTGTGGCTACCAAGGTCAATCCCGCACCGATATATCTTGCTGTTTTGGTATTTTGGGTGAAAAGATTAGGCTTGCTTGTCATCAGACTGAGCTTGTTCAATGCTTTGGATGATGTATAATGGACGTTGTTTCACCTCGTCGAAAATGAAGCCGATGTAGTAACCGATGGCACCGGTGACGAAAAGCTGGATGCCGGCGAAAGCGCTAAGGAAAATGACAAGGGTGGTATAGCCGGATACAGGAGTGTCGATGATCCACATCACGATGGAATAGATAATCAGGATGATACTCAGGAAAACGAATATTAAGCCCGAATAGATGCCTATTTTCAGTGGGGTTTTGGAGAAGGAGGCGATGGCCGAAAAGGAGAATTTCAGCAGTTTCCACAGGGAGTATTTGCTTTTGCCGGCAGCGCGTGAGGGTGCCTCGTAATTGATGGAATCCCTTTCGAAGCCGATATTCTGGATGATGCCGCGCAGGAAACGGGTGCGCTCGCGGTAGTCGTTTTTAAGCACATCAATGACCTTTCTTGAAACCAAGAAGAAATCAGAGGCATTGGGTTGCAGTTGGGCCTCCGACATTTTGTTGATGATGCGATAGAATAGCTTGGAACTGAGATGTTTACTCATCCCTCCGTCGGCACGGTCGGTGCGCATCATCGTGATTACATCCTTGCCTTCCTGATATTTTGCCAGCATTTGCGGTAACAGAGTGGGAGGGTGCTGCAAATCACTGTCCATGCACACTGCTGCCTCTCCCCGACAGTGGTCGAGCCCGGCGAGCATGGCCGCCTCGTGGCCAAAGTTGCGGGAGAAATGTATGACTCGTATCCGCTGGTCTTTCTCCATCAGTTGTTGCAGTATCTGACGGCTGTTGTCACTGCTGCCATCGTTGACGAAAAGCAGCTCGAAGTCGGCGGTGTCAGCCACGGTGTCAATCACAGCGGACACTTCCTGATGAAAAAGCGGCAATACCGCTTCTTCATTATAAACCGACACGATGATGGAGTATAGGGGTTTTTGCATAATTTCAGTAATATGAAATTGCAAAGTTACATAATTTTCCCGAAATATATGTGATTTGGAAGAAAAATGTTAGGTCTGCGGGCTTACTTTTCAGAAATTCGTTTCCACCAGCTTGATTTCAATCCGCGAGCCGTCAATGTTGGTGTTGTCCATCTTGACAAAGCCGTAGGTGTCGTTGTAATAGGCGGTGAGGTGGGTTTTCCCGATGCGGCTTTTGGCTATGGCCTCAACCTTTACGCACGAAAGCGTACCCATTGGCGTGACCACCTCGCATGCGGTATCGGTAATTCTGTACTTATACTTGTTGACAATTTTACCTTCCCATGTTTTCCAACGCTCATCGCCCCAATGGCTGCCGATGGTGAGTTTCCATTTCCAAGTCTTTCCTTTTTTGATGGGGTATTGGATGTAAGGGAACGGATTGAGTTCGAGAATCCCGAAAAGACAATCTCTATTGGGATGCATCCACAAATTCCGCTCGTTCTCCACTATGCCAGAATATGACGAAGACCGTTCTCTTTGGTCATCAAAAAAGAAACGAAACTCTTCAATAGTTTGATCATAATCATTGCCAAAACCGCCACCAGTGCATGCGACTTTCAATAAATAACGGTTGACGCAGGAATCTGTGGCATCAAAGATATCCGAGAAGGAGAAGTCCGACGCCGTATATGTGCAGGTGGTGGTGTCGCCAGTTTCCGTGAGACATATTCCTTGTTTCGGAACAAGCTTATATCTCATGAAGCGCTCGTTTCCTTGTGGGTCGAAATAATGGAACTCAAAGTTGAATTCCCTGTCGGCTTGGTAAATCTTGTTGTCCTCGGTATAGCGGCAAGGATTTGCGGTGTCAGTTCTCACCTCAAACCAGACGCCATCTTTGCCACTACGTGAATATTCGGTGTTTTGTGAAAAGGCCGGAAGACAGGCGCAGACAGTTAAGATGGCGATGGTGATGAGATTTTTCATGTTGTTTTGGTTTTGTCTGAAGTAGTTGATGGTCAATGGTAAATTGGGTAAATTGCAAAGTTACCTTCCTTTCAGCGTACTTGTGCAGAGCTTGATGTTCTCGCGCTTATCGAAATTAACGTAGTACGCTTTTATGTTCAGGCTGTCCTGCTCGTTTCGTTGCACGACTTCCTCGGCGAGGCGCTTGTTTTTGGGTTTGTTGAAGACACCCTCGTAAGTGGCCCAATAGATCAAGACCACAAAGTCCGCATCGGCAATATCAGCATAAAAAGCTGTGCTGTCGAAATTGATGACACACTGGCTGTTGATGTACCATGAAAGAGGCTTGTTGGGGTCTGTATGGTATTGAGTACTGTCCGATAGGCTATGAAACAAGGTAAAACTGTAGGCAGTACACCCGGTACTTGTCTCAACGGGAATCACCATATCCCCATGCTTGAATATCAGAGGGTCGAATTTATTACTGGCGGAATCCACCGTGCGCAAGCGGTCAGTTACCCAATAGCGAATGGTTCCTGTATCGGTGGTGAACAGCATCGGGAACTCATCAAAATGAAACTTGCGGGCTTTTTTCAGTACCTGTTTTTCTGTTTTCGGAGAGGGCGTTTTGACACCCAAAATCCCCCGTGCCAAAAAACAAGATGACAGCAGCGCAGATAATACTACAAATACAAGAATTATGGTTAAGGTTGTTTTTCTCATACTTGTTGATGTTTTGTGATAATTAGTACGTCATAAAGAATCCGTTTATCGGTTTCTGCTCTTCCAATGGGCACAGGCCGATATTGGTTCGGTGCTTGTTGACCGCAGCTGTGTCAGGGTTTGCGGCGTGACCATTGTCATCCCATACGCCATAAAAACTCTTTTCTCCCCGTGCTTTGATAATGCATTGGTCGTATGTGCGGGCGTATGTCAATGGGATATAATGACCCTCTATCAACTTCTGTTTCCAAATAGGCTCAATATAGGTGAGCCAGAATTGAGGATAAGCCGTGAATATGTGGCGGCTCAGCAAAAAGTACGACCACTCATCAAGAGCAAACGGATCTAAGATATTCGGATTCTCCTGGATAATTTTTACCATATTGACCATGGTTAGCGAGTCTGTAAACATTATCAAGGCTGAACTCGGATGGATATTATCATAGTTTCTGGCCAATTGGTCTGCGGAAACCATTGCGGAAATCTGTTCTATTATCCTCAACTCCTGATAAGTGAATACCTTGCTGTAATTCTCTTTGTATTCCTTGATTTTATTGAAAAATAATATGGAATCCTGCTCCATAAACTGTTTCCTGTATCTTTTTTCAAAGACTCTTGGCAATAGTTCTTTGGCGTAAAAAGCCTTATCAAAATACTCTATGGCCTCAGCCGTGTGCTTTCTTTTCAATAATATTTCAGCATACGTTACGTACGCCCTCTTTTTATATATGGAGACGTCGGATTTGAATATATTATTGTAAGCTGTTTTTATGGCTTCGTCAGAATAGTTGGCAAAATAATTCTCAGATGCCATTTTGTCAACGACATCATGAAGTTCAAAATATTTTTTTATGCGGTTAGAGAGGACTGGCTCTTGTGCCCACACCGCAGTCATCGCCGCGATTAAAATGATAATGGTTAAGCTTGATTTTCTCATATTTGTTGGTATTTTGTGATACTGTCGCATAAAAAAACTGGTGATTTCCGGGCCGGTTTTCAACAAAGAGAGAGGAGGTAGTTGTATAACTCGTGATAATATAGTACAGCATTTTTTCTATCAGCTGTTCTCTTGTCATTCTAAAATTTTGGCAAAGATACAAAATAATCGCATTCAATTGTTGCAATATAGATTCATCAAGCAAAGTATTAAAGAATCAATCGTATGCGGGCATGATCATGAATTCGTCCTTTTTCAACTCTTGCAAAGGAGGCAAACCGAGCCAGCGCCTGCGCTTGTTGACCAACTCCGTATCCGGGTTCGCATTCTTTCCGTTATTGTCCCATTGGCCATAGTAACTCTGGCAACCGTATGCGCGGATTATACATTTGTCATACAAATCGGCATAGACAAATGGCATGCAAATTCCTTCTTCCACCTTTTTTCTCGTATAGGGTTCAAAATAAGTGAGCCAAAACAGAGGGTATGCTGAAAAAAGATGTCTAGATAATATGATGGAAACCTCTTTGTCCACACTAAAAATATTTTCATATTCAGGATATTCTTTCATTAAATTCACCAGTCTTTTCATAATCAGCGAATCCGAAAACCTCAGTATATCAGTATATTCAGGGTGTTTTAACTCATATTTTCTCGCAAATTGGTCTGCACCTAACAATTGCCGGAGTTCGTAAATTAATTGTGATTCCCGAACTGAATGTACACACATTGACAGGTATTCCTTTAGTTTCCGATTATATAAGGCAGTGTCTTTTGCGAAATATTCTTTTCTGTAGGTATAGCCAAATTCATCAGGTTCCGCGAAGCCGTTATTAATAGCCAGGTCATAATAGGTGATGGCTTTTGTGAGGTTCCCGCTTTGAGCCAGAACATCGGCATAACCCCGATAGAAAGGGCCACAGACAGAGAGCGGTGGATCCATTGCGAACAAATCCTCATACGCCTTGATGGCCACGGGTAAATTCTCGGGTTTATGATATACACGGATAGAATTGATGACTTCTTTTTGTTTATTGATTTTCTGAACCTTTTTTGAAAGTACAATATCCTTTTGTTGAGGCTGGCATACGGCGCCAAAAACAATATAAAGGAAGATGATAAATAAGGAGATTTTTTTCATGGTTAACACTTTTATTTCATATTATTGATTTTTTTTATTGTTTCGTGCTGAAAGCACGCTATTCTATTAACCCCTAACAAGGCCGTAGGCCGCAGTTTGGGGTGGTGATACTCGTGGTGGAATGCAGCGTGCCGAAGGTACGCAACTGTTCACATAATAGCCGCTGATTCTCAAACTGTCCTGCTCCATGGTTTTTACTAATGCCTCTGCGGCGCGCTTGTTGTTGGGTTTGTTGAAAACGCCTTCGAATGTCATATATTGGATTACAACTTCTTGAAAAATTTCTCCGGACCATTTTTCACTTCCTCTATCGTTATACTTTTCGATGCTACTATCTTCTGTTTCTTGATTTTCAGTACAGAGACTCCTGAGATGCCAAAAGACATCCTGTCTAATTTGTTTGTTGTGTCGCAAAGAACATGTTTGTCTATCGTAAGAATCTTGTCTGAAAGTTTTTTCACCGTGGCTTGCGAAATGAGGACGGCTTTGTATTTTCCACGGATGGTTTCTGGGTGGGATAATAGAAAATCATGTACAGTACAAGTGCATTTAAAACATCCTGAAGGAAGAATAAACAAATACTCTCCATCCGTAAGTTTGAAGTCGGGGAAGGTCTCTTTCATATAAGACGTAAAAAAAGCACTTCTTTTTTCTACAACAGAATCCTGCTCATTATGTTTGTCTGGTGAAAGAACTGGTATTATCCATAAAACAATCACCATTAAAAATGCATGTGTTTTTATCATAGTGCTATGTTATAAATAATGAAACATGATTTTTGATTATCGCAATGAGTGGGATCTTTTACCGCAAGGCCTTCGGGAATAATCAGTAGCTCATGTTTGCTCAGGTGAGTCGGCATGTCTATCTCGGCCTTCTGGTGGAATTCGGAATCCAGAATGATAAGAGACCAGGGCTTCTCGGTGGCGAAATTATGGGTACCATCCCCATTTTCGTAGGGCATCGCTTTGGAAACTGCCACATAATACAAATCCCTGTATGCATCATAGCGCAAATACATGTATGAAGTGCTTTCACAACCCTTTTCTTCCAGATAATTGTAATTGTTCAGCTCGTTTAGGTCAAGGATTTCATTCTCATGATGTTGGTATTTGCTCTTTAAGGGATACCTGCTTTGCGTGTTGTTACGATGAATCACATACAATGAATCCAAAAAGAAATAGGCGGTGACAATATCCAAATCCTTGTTCATGGCCGTCCAGAACCAATAGTGCTTGTAGATGGAGTCTTTGGAAAAATGAGAGGTGGGGTAATGTCCTATCCCTCGATGGAATGCCAAACTTTCATTGTTAAAAGTGAACTCGGTAATCATTGGTTTGGAGAATTTTCTCAACCGATGCTCTGGATTCACTTTGTAATCGTTCAAACTTGTCAGTATTCTTCTCGCATACAGAAGGCCGGAATCTTGAGTGACAGGGACATAGTAGGCAAACGGTCTGGTCGTCAGCATGAAAGGTTCTTCATTTTCCGTTCCGATATTCATTTCTATAATTTTCGTGACATTGGACAAACTGTCTAAAGCATACATTTGATCGTCATTCACATATTTCACTATGATTTTGTTTCGGTCAACCACAAAATAATTTGAAAAAGTATTGTCCAAAACAAAGGAGGTGGTTGGATACAAGGAGTTTACGCAATAGTGTAAGATAGCGTGACCTGCATAATCTTTGGAAAAATAGCTGTTTACTTGTGTTTTCTCGACTGCCGAATAGAAGGAGAACTCATAGCCGATGTTGTGAGGAATGTAAAGTGTGTCAATAGGTACCGCTTTAGGATAATCGCTTTTTGAAAGCGCTCGGTTGACATCATTTTGCAGATGACTATACGCTAACCATTCCTCAGATTGAGCGGAGAGCCTAATTGTGCTGACAATTAGCAAGAAGAATAGGATGATTTGTTTCATGGTTGTTGTTGTTTTCTCGTTGCTGTACGGTGTTATAGGAGAAAAATGGGCGGTATGTATCCTTTCACCTTCTTTCACATATTTAGATATAGCATCTGCAAGTTTATGGTGATAATTTTCCTCTACTACAGCCGAAATTATATAATTTTTATCGCGTCGATTGATATACTTTGTTCCTCCTCCGGTTTTTTCGTTGATTACAGCAATAACAATATCAAGCATCAAGCTACGCATTTGCTTGGCCTTCTCACTTTCTGTTAAAAGCATTCCGACATTAAGAAAAGAGCGGAAGTCAAAAAGGCCGATTTGAGGAGTCTTGTTAAGGACATTTATGTCCCTAACATATCGCAACTTGAACTCTTTCAATCTGTTACCTTTACAAATAAAGTATCCATTATACTTCAGTTCCTCTTTGTACTTGACAATATAACGGGATATTGTGCGAACATCTACTTCATAGAAGTCTGCTACCATCTGTTTTGTCAATACAATTTGTCCTTCAAACTCCAAAGGTTTAATTTCCAAAGCTTCTCGTATACGTGACAGAGCCAACGGATTATTCAGGATATTCTGCCTGCTTATTTCTGATGTCGTTAAATCCTTCTCCATATTAATTTTTATTTCTTCTTGTTTTCAGCTTCCATTTTCATGGACAAATCGAAGTTTCGCTTCATGTAACTGGCAACATCAACAGGACTCATCGGCGATTTCTGCGATGCGATGATTTTCTGTATCTTGCGTTCTGTCACCTCTTTGTGGAACTTGTTGAGGAATGTCATAATTCATTGTTATATTGGTTCCCGTGTGCAAAGATACAGAAATTATTGTGAAATAGCAATAACGATAAATACACACACATTTATTCCAAACGCTCTCTTATTCTCTGCCAAACCTCCAAAGGCAGCAACTGGATGGCGGATCGTCTTTGGTTTACCTCGCGAGGTTTGTACAGCGGGACATCAAACTTGAAGGACTTCTGCCCATAGTAGGATTTGCCGAAGAGGCGGAAATAGACATCGTCGTATAGCTCGGCATAGTCGAAAAGATGGTAGTTGCCCAGTTTAACCTGCTCGAACAACCACTCGAAAAAGGCTTTATAGTTCTTGCGAGACAGTGTTCTGGCTTTGTCAGAAATGAGCTTCGGAATATGCCCGTTCCACGCATCGAATGTATATCGGGGGTAAAAGCCATTGTCCAATACCTTCACGAGGGTGTCAAACGAGGTGATGGACTTGAGCATGGCGTCTTCGTCTTTGGTGATAAGCCGTTCATAATCGGCACGCAATTCGTCATAATTAGCTTTCACGGAATCCATCAAAAGTGGTGGAAGAACCCATTTCTCATCCAAACATTTCCCGAAAAGCACCATTTTTTTCGCTTGCTGAACTGCTAAGTTTGTGTCAAGCTCCCAAAGAAACAATGCCAGTGCTTCCAAGTCCTTCGGGAAGTAGTATATGAGTTGGTTATAATACCATTCTCCCGTATCGTCATTATTATGCCAACGGGCATCAATGGAAATATACATCTTGGTATAATTGGGATAATAACTGTTCATGTAGTCAACATAATCAGGGTAGATTTGGAGGGTGTCAACACCCCATCTTTTTGTATAATCAGCAATAGGCCCAAGTTCCATTACATAGCGGCGGTGGTCAAGATTTTTCATATCCATGATGGGATAATAACCTAAAACAGTGTCTTTTTGGTTCATTTGTGTGCCATAGATTTGCGGGCGTCCCTGAGACATCAGGTACCGGTCTTCCAGATAAGCGAGATAACGCTTCTCCGCATCATTTTCAATGACAGCCTGACGATACATTCTCAGGAACTCAGGCAGATACTCTTGTGAATGTTGGGCTATCAGCCAGGCGTATCTCGTTCCGAGGCGGCCTACAAGCTTCCAAGAGGGGAAGCCATACTGTGCAACCAATGCCTGCAACTTGGCCGTGTTGGTAGAATCAATGATCCGCATTTGTTTGCTGATATCGTCGGATCCTCCTTGTTCATGCAATTTTTGACGGATATCCTGATCAGTTTTTACCATGATATCTAACGAATCCATGAAGGGCTTACATCTTCGGTTCTCGGCAAGTTGAATGAGGGAGTCCAATGTTGGCCAATAGCTTCTCTCCCGGAGACCAATATCCTCAAAAAACTCTTGGTTAAAGTCGTCCCTTTTAATACCGTTTGATTGTACAATACGGTATAACAGCGTTTCCGCCTTCACGGAATCCATGGTCTTCTCCGCAGAGATATAATACATCCATAAATCGAAGTAATAGCTTATCGGTTCGATGGAATCATGTGTTGCGAACAAGGTGTATGCCTTCGTAAAGTCAGAGCTTTGGTAGGCTTTGTCTGCTTCGTATAGTAGTGAAGTGTTTTGGGCTTGCACAATGAAGTTGGCGCATCCTATCAGCACAATGAGGGTGATTATGATTTGTTTCATGGTTAATGGTTTTTAGATTCAACAAGGAAAGTATGAAAATCAATCGTATGCGGGTACGATTATTTCTTCCTCCTTGCAATCACTCTGAAGCCGATGAGTGGGGAAGGGGCATCGTAACGCTTCTCGCTGTTGATGCGGATGTCGTAGCCGGGGTCGAGGAAGCTGCCACCAAAGGCGACACCGCACTCATACACCATCTCCGCCACATTGCCGCACATATTATACAAACCGTAAAGGTTGGGATGATGCGAATAAACATGTGTGGGATGCTTGTATCGATACAAAGGAAATTTCTTTTCCATCAACGAATCTTTGACCACTATCTCCTTAAATTCTATAACCACTAAATGCCCGTCCTGCATGGTGATATGTGAGTCGTCCACATGCAAGTAAGTGTATAAGGGTACACCATTATTATTGGTAGTAAGAGGTCCTCCCATTGAGTATTGAGCTGGCCATTTTCCACCTCGGGCGGCACATTTCCACTCTTCCTCTGTGGGCAGGGTATATTCCCACTCACCGCCTCCCACTTTCTCCGTCAGCCAGCGGCAGAACAGTATCGCTCCCTCATGGCTGACACATGTCACGGGATACTGCTCATACGCGGGATGAGTGAAGTAAAAGGGCGCGATATCCGGCATCGCTCTGGAGGTGTCTATCTGTGCCTTCTCATATTCGGCCATACGTCCCTGTGCCTTCAAGTCCTCAAGAAAGCGGTTGTACGATGCAATGGTTACCTCTGTTTGTAACATGCGGAATGGCTCTGCACCTCTTGTTATCGTTTCTGTCGTGTCTTTTCTATGGACTTCAATCGTGTAATGCGTATCAGGAATTTCCTCGAATGTTCCCACAAGCCGTTTCTCTAACTTCACGGTTTTCCTGTCGGGCTTCTGCGCCCATATTGCAGTCACCGCTGCGATTAAAAGAATGGTTAAGACTGATTTTTTCATATTTATTGAATTTTGTATTGTTACGTGCAGAATGCACGCTATTCTATTAACCCCTAACAAGGCCGTAGGCCGCAGTTTGGGGTGGTGATACTCGTGGTGGAATGCAGCGTGCCGAAGGTACGCAACTGTGAGTGTCGTTGTAGCGTGCCTTCCGCACGCATACAATATGTCCGCCGTGAAAAAGAACACAGTGTAAACAGAAAGAGGACGATTACTAACAAAAACTTTTCCATGCTTATTTTCTTACGGATTCGTCAAAATACAATCTATGAAAATCACCGGCAGCGTGCTCTTCGTCTATCTCTTTTTTCAATTTTACCGCTTCTGCATTGTTTTCGTCTTTATCCCCGTATATACAGGTGCTAATGCTGTGCCATCGCATAATGTTGTGGGTGTATTCCCATGATACTTTTTTCACCAAATCTTCAAAAGTCTCTGATAGTCCGAGTGCTTTTCTATGTTTGTTAACCATCTTTATATTTGTGGGATAAGTGATAAATACAGTACCTCCAATTTTGTAAAAATAGAAGTTCCCTTGTCCATACCCATTGGGATCTTTCAGTTCGTCAGTCTCCTTGTTGTTTTCAATCACCAAGAGGTATTCATCCTCTAACCTCATATACATATCGGCACCTATATTGCCCTTTAGAACATGTTCCTTGAACAAATCTTGTAAGTCGTGCAATTCTGCACGTACGTAGTGTATTGCTGGAGCATGGAGATTGTATAGATGATATATTCCGGTCGTTTGTATGTTTATTTTGTACCTGTCGGAAAGTCCCTTGATATCACGTATTATAGCATGATTCATAGAATCTTCAAATGCATTCAGTCCGCGACCGTGCCGGTATGATTGATCTTTTTCCAGGATTTCATCTAAGCTGTGTTGCAAAGCCGTGTCGCAAAGTGAGTGATAATTCGTTTCAATGAATTGTAATAGTTTGTATACCTGTGAGTCCACCTCACATTCGCTTGCGTATCTTTCAGAAAGTTCTGAATCCCCACATTGGATAAGATATTTCGCATATGTTTCTATTTTATCCACATCGTGGGTGAGTTTCAAATTCAACAAGTAAGCTGAAAGCAAGTCTTTGGCAAATGGGATTTTCAATGCGAAAGCCTTGTCATAACACGCATTGGCCGTTGCATAGTTGCTGTCGCAGATAGCCAGTTCGGCCTGGTTAGTCCAGTAATAGTATTGACGGAGGTTTTTTTTCTGCCCAAAACTAAACAATGATATTAAAACCAGAGACATTGTTAATAAACAACACTTAACAATCTTTCTTTTCATAATAAGATTGGGGGATTTATTAAACATTCAATATAATAATAGACGCAAAAATCGGAAATTTGTTGCTCATAAAAGACACTTTTTTCCACACCTCAAAACGAAGTCCCGTCCATTTTTCGTCCAGAGTTCGTCCCAATTTGCTTGAATTCAGCAGTTTAAACAGCTGCAAAAACGTCTTCTCTCACGATGAAAAAATGTGGCGAAATTCGCTATACAGGGGTGAATTTCTTTACCAATAACTCTGCTTTGTAACTTATTTTAATTATATTAGAAAAATAATATATAAATATAATAAAATATGTATATTTGCATTTTGTTTTCATATTATATTGAATTCAATGAATAACCATCACATAGACTTGTCGAAAGAGATTATATGTCAATTCCCCAATGGGGGTAAGGTGGTGGTTTATAATTCCATAGACCGTACTGCAAATGATTTTCTGCGGATTGTTACATGTGCGGTATTCTTTGCAAAACAGGGGAAGCAAGTTGTTCTTACACCGAAGTTCAATTCTCCCTTGAAAAGTGAACAGTACCGTGAGATATACCATTCATTGGCAGGGACAAAATATTATGGCAAGTGCCCGGACTTGTGTGTTGATGGTGTGTTTTATGAGCATGAGGGGTATGCTGGATGTAATCCCAAACGTTCATTTCGAAATATGTGTTATCATGGACTGAAACAATCCAATAGAATTATAATTGATGATTGTGGATTGACTTATGGTTATATGTATCGTAGCATTTTGGGACGTATAGAAAGAAAGGAAAATATAGCAGAAGTATGGGTGCATTCTCCTTCGGGATTGTTTATGCTCTTTAAAGCAGAATAGCAGAACATATAAGTCCTGCCACCTGAATCGACGAATCCGCAGAATCGTCATTGCAAAAGTAAATAAAAAAATAATACAAAGCATCACAATGGCAAATTTTTTAAAAATAATTCAAGACTTATCTCCGTTCCCCTTGCCCCTGGCCGGCCTGTGCGGACTCCAACTCCATTTTGCCAAACTTGAACGAGAGGCCGAAACGAATTGTCCGTGCCTGCCAGTTCACACGCTTCGAACTGCTGTCCAGATAATAGGGATTGCTACTCACACTTGTGCTGCGGTTCCAGTCGAAAAGGTCGTCCACGTTCACCCATACCGCGATGCGGTGCTTCCAGAACTCCGCTTTCAGGCCAAGGTCAATGCTGTAACGCGGTTTCACGGTGGTGAACAGCGACACACTTTGGGACTGGTAGTTGGCCGCCGCATTGATTTCCAGTACTTTCCATAACTTTGCCCAGAAGTTCAGCCGGAAACTGTAGCCCAAATTGTCCACGATGTAAGGCTGTTCCTCGTTGCGGAACTGGAAAGCCGACTTCATGTAATAAACATTGCCGTAAAAGCGGATGCTCATGAAGGTTTTGAGTTGGTAGGTAACATTGACCTCCGCACCCGTATTCAGGGTACGTCCCGCATTGATGGGTTCCGCAAATGGAACAATCCGCCCGAAAAACGGGTCGTAGCAGACATCTGTCAAGGGGGAGAATTCGTCTTTCGTGTTTTTGAACCACGCATTGATGCCCACATTGCCGAATTTCCTGATATACTTGGTCCAGCCGGCCTCCACAGAGTTTGTGAACGCCTGTCGCAAGTCGGGATTGCCTGTACTGAAACTGTCATCCGAATAGGTGCAATAGGCGGTCAGGTCGGAGGGTTGCGGATTGTTCACCCTACGAGTATAGCTCAGCTTGAAATTGTGCATGTTTTTGGTACGGTAACTCAGATGCAGCGAAGGAAATAGTCCCCAGAAATGGCGCTGGAAACTGTAGTCAGGTGCATCAGGATAGCGTATGCCGCGCAAAGCGTACTCAGCTCGTAATCCGCCTTTTATGGTGAATCCGCCAAACTGGTGCTGCACCGTCACATAGCTTGCCAAATCCACAGGATTGTCATACAAAGAGTAGGAACGTAATTTGTCTTTTTCATAGTAATCTGCTGTGGATGAATGTACCAAAGAGTCTATATTTCCCCATTGGTATTTGGGATTGGCAGAGCCCGACACACCCAACTCCAGGATACCATTGGCATGATAGGGGAAAGTATAATCCAGCTCCATGGTCAGATAATGGGAGTTATAACGCCAGTTTTCCTGCCGAATCCAATTCGGTAGCGGCAAAAGCAGATAAGCCCGGTCCTTTGTCGCTTGCGATTTGTAAGCGGAAGCCTGATAGAAAGCGCTTGCGCTGATTGTGTGTCCTTTGGGATTGAATTGATGCTCATACCACAAGCCTATGTAACCGCCAAAATTTCTGGAATTGAGTATATAATCTTCTGTGTAAGAATAATTTCCTGACTGATAAATATATTCGTCTCGCCAGGTGGAATCCTGTTGGGTAAATTTGTTTGACATGGGGAAGAACCCTCCATAAACATAAATGACATTGGCCGTGTCGGATGTATAAGAGGCATTGACAAACAGCCCGATTTGGTTTTCCTTGAAACGCCGCACGGTTTTGTATTGGCTATGCGAGGACAAGCTGCCGTCATTGTCATAATAGCTTGATTCACCGTGTGTGTCATGGCGAGAAGTACTATACCAATAATGCAGGTAGGTGCTGATAGAGAACTTGCGGTCGGCATAAACATAGGAAATGAAGGGGGTAACATCCGGTGAGGAAGAGCCTTTTGCCCCGAAACTCAAGAAGCTGTTTTTCTTGATGTTGGAAACAGTGACAATGTTGATGATGCCGCCCGTTCCCTGCGCACTATATCTTGCCGACGGGTTAGTAATAACCTCAATTTTCTCAATGTCGCTCGCGGGCATCTGTTGCAGAAGGAGTTTCAGTGCCTCAGCATTCATGTTGGCGGGCTTGTTGTTGAGCCAGATTTCCACAGAGGAGACCCCTCGCAGGGTCACATTGCCCTCCACATCTACTTCCACCCCAGGCGCATTCTGCAGGGCGTCGGCTGCCGTACCTGTCTGGACAGCAGGGTCTTCAGAGACGTTATAAAGGGTCTTCTCCCCATCCGTCATATAGACAGGCTTCTTGGCGGTGATGCCCACTTCTTGCAATTCTGTTATCTTTTTCGGGGAGATTGAATCGGTCTTCGCCACCGCGGTCGTGTCCGTGTTCTGTGCAACGCCATACATAAAGCACAAAAACAATGTTATTAAATTGATAAGTTTTTTCATGGTATTATATTTGATTAACAAGGCTGTAGGCCGTAGTTTGGGGTGGTAGTGCTGGGAGTAGAAGTCGGCGTGCCGAAGGTACACAACTGCAGGTGTCATTGTGGCGTGCCTTCCGCACGCACACCGTACACTTGTCTTCATCACCCCACACTTACGTGCGGGGTTAATAGGATATCGTGCCTTCGGCACTCCACTGGTAACTAGAAAGAGATAGCTAATTGATCAACGGGGAATGAGTCAATCTGGTAGGTAGCGATGCAAGGAGGGGTTTTGCCTTGATGAGTTATGTAATCCGGGTGAGAATCATAGACGAACACCACGGGCATACGCAATGCACAACGAACGGGTTGACCGTCCTTCATAGCTGGTTTGCATGCAGGAGTGGCACGGAAAGCGCGGTCAATCTCCGCCATGTTGGCCTCTTCAATCTGTTGCAATGCACAACGAACGGACTGACTGTCCTCCATGGCTGGTTTATCTTGATCCGATGATGAGGCCTCGCTAAATTCGGCATTGCACATAGCCATGTTTCCTATATAAGCCACCATCTTGCTCTCATTCCCATTCAAGGGTTGCCATTTGACATACGCCGTATCCAATTCGGTAATATAAATCTTACCATCCTTCTCTACAATGAAGCGGATCGTGTAAAAGCCTTGCATCTTGTACTTTTTGGAGATTTCAGGATATTGCATACTGCTGAAAAGGTTGTCAAAATACTGCTGTATACCGCCAGGAAACTCAGGCATCACATCCGGATTTTCGCATACTTCCTCATCAGCCGCCACTTCCTCTGGCAAATTTTCTGTTTTCGGATGGCAGTTCACCAGTAGCAATCCGGTCATAATGGGGATAAGGAGCAGCAACCACCACGCGGATACTTTGTTCTTTACCTTCTGGTTCATCATCTGAATCCGCTTTTTGGTGAGGAAATGACGGAAACTGTTGCCCACGGGTGCAAACTTGCCCACACACAACTGCTTGTAAAGCAGCTCCAGATAGTCACGTTTTACAGCACCTTGAGCCAGCACTTCCTCGTCTGCCAAATACTCATGAACAGACTTCAATTCTCTCAAATACAAATATATGAGGGGATTAAACCACTGAAATACTTTTACAGCTTCCAATAAGAGCAAATCAGCGGTATGGTGCTGACGAATATGCGCGCGCTCGTGGCTCAGCACCTGCTGCAACTCGCTATCCGTGAAAACTTCCGGATTGACAAACACCGAGCGTAGGAACGAGAACGGGATGTTTCCATCGGGTTCAGCCAGTATCCGGACACGCATTTCCCAAGTGGAAAGCGACTCGGACAGGCTGCTGCGACGATAATAGCGAAAAGTACGTACCAGTTTGATAATTAATAGAATAAACGTTATCCCACAACCGGTGAGATATACCAATGCCAACAGGTCTTTCCAAGTCCATGAGGCAGGTGCATTTTGTGTTTCAACTTTTGTTTCAGTTTGTATAGATACCGGAGAAGCCTCTGTGTCGCCGATTTGCAAGGCGGGAGCCTCATTAAGTATCTGAATGTGTTGCACATACGAGCTCACGCGGGTGGCTTGTGGTGCTTTCGTCTCAATGGAAACAAAAGGGATGACCATTGCGACCATCAATGTTCCAACGAGATAAAAACGGCGCAGGCGAAGCAGGTTGCACCTGCGCAATGTGGCGACATACAGCCCGAAAAACAGGGCTATGGCCACGGCTGAAAAAAGTAATGTTTTCATGGCTATTCGGTTTTGTCAATCATATTACGGATTTCATCCAACTCCTCTAACGAGATGTCCTTGTTATTGGCGAAAAAGGAAATCATCGACTTGAAAGAGTTGTCAAAATAATTCTGCACAAAGTTCTGCATGAACGATGCTGAATATTCTTCTTTGCTGATGAGCGGG
>JAEEGI010001192.1_pt1 | contig 65777 bp, 63 predicted proteins | sample 8958751 | NCBI WGS metagenome assembly JAEEGI01 (sample SAMN16246545, study PRJNA631951) | gut metagenome | biome: gut microbiome; feature: rumen; material: KS-attached | host: Bos | place: Iran: Karaj | collected 2018-10
GAACGAGGTTTATGATGATTGTATCTTGGATGACCACCAACAAGTGTAACCTGACCTGCAAGCACTGCTACCAGGACGCGGGCGAGAACAAGGCGGCCGAACTCACGACGGCAGAAGCCCTCAAGCTGATTGACGAAATCGCGAAGGCGGGGTTCAAGATCATGATTTTTAGCGGTGGCGAGCCGATGACCCGCCCCGACATCGTTGACCTTGTTGCGCACGCATCGAGCAAGGGACTGCGCCCGGTGTTCGGTACCAACGGCACGCTCATCACGCACGACCTGGCTTTTGAACTCAAGAAGGCCGGAGCCATGGCGATGGGTATCAGCATCGACAGCATTGACCATGACCGCCATAACGACTTCCGCGGCCTCCCGAACGCCTTCGAACTCACGATGATGGGCATCGAAAACTGCAAGGCGGCGGGCCTCCCGTTCCAGATTCACACGACCATCATGGACTGGAACCAGAACGAGATTTTCGACATCATGGACTGGGTTAAGGAAATCGGCGCGGTAAACCACCAGATTTTCTTCCTGATTCCCGTGGGACGCGGCAAGGAAATTGAAGGGCATGCGCTCCGTGTTGCCGAATACGAGGGCCTGCTCCGCAAGATTATGGAAAAGAGCCGCACGCTCGGCATCCCCGTCAAACCCACCTGCGCTCCGCAGTTTTTGCGCATTGCCGACCAGCTTGGCGTCAAGACGCGTTACAGCCGTGGCTGCCTAGCCGGCCTTGACTACTGCATCGTGAGCCCGATAGGGAAGGTGCGCCCCTGCGCCTACATGATGGAAGAGGCGGGTGACGTGCACGATACGCCTTTCGACGAAATCTGGGCGAATGCCGAAGTGTTCAAGAAGCTCCGCACCAAGGCCTATGCCGGTGCTTGCGGCAAGTGCAAGTTCAACGACCGCTGCGGCGGCTGCCGTGCCCGTGCCGCCTATTACCACGATGGCGACTACATGCAAGAAGACTCTTACTGCGCCTACGGAAGAGGTCTATGATTAATTGATGATTGAGGATTGATAATTGATGATTAAATATCATCCATTATCAATTCTCCATTATCCATTATCCATTATCAATTATCAATCATCAATTCTCCATTATGTTCACTCCTGAAGATGAAAAATACATGCGCATGGCGCTCCGCGAGGCGCAAAAGGCTTTCGATGAGAAGGAAATCCCTATCGGCTGCGTTATCGTGAAGGATGGCGTGGTCATCGGCCGTGGTCACAACCAGATTGAGATGCTCAAGGACGCCACCGCACATGCCGAAATTCTAGCTATCGGGACGGCTGCTGGTCATTTGGACAACTGGCGTTTAGATGGATGTACTTTGTATGTAACGCTCGAACCTTGCCCGATGTGCGCGGGGGCCATTCTCAATAGCCGAGTTTCCCGTGTGGTCTATGGTTCCCCAGATACCCGTTTTGGCGGCTGCGGAACGACCGTCGACGTGATTACGGGTAATGCTCTCAAACGCGAGGTCGAGGTGGTGGGCGGGGTGCTCGCCGAAGAGTGCCTTGGGCTCCTGAAGGCTTTTTTCCAGCAAATGCGCCTCGAAAAAGGCGATTCCGGCAATAAGGGAGGCTCGGGGCTCGAGGCTCCAGGCCCGAGCAATGAGCCATGAGCGGGGCGCAAACTGATGGAGATTGCTTCAGGGCTATTCGCCCTTCGCAATGACCCCCCCCACAACCTCTTTCGTCTTTCGTCTATCCCTAACCACAAACCACTTCCTACTGTCTACTTGTACTCTCGCTTCGCTCAAGTACCAAATGCTCGGCTCGGCCATGTTCAAGCAAGCTTGACCGCGGCACTCGCCTTACGCATTTGTCCTACTTCCTACTTCCTACTTCCTACTTACCTCATACCTCAAAGGCGCAACGCGCCGACCTCATACCACATACCCCCCAGATTCTTGCCTCTAGATTCTAGCCCCTAGCCTCTCGTCTCTCGTCTATTTCTATATTCAAACCATGAATTTTATCAAATTTTGCGCTACTTCCGCAGCGCTCCTTTTGCTGTGTTCTTGCGACAATAACGATGTTGTCCTTGCCTTTAACACGCAGGATGCCGCTTCGCGTACTTTTTTCCTCGAGTCGTCCTTAAACGTGCTCTTGCCGGAGGATTCTGCCAATGCCGTGCCGGAATCCATGCAATCCCATATCAAGGTGCGCAGCACGCTTAACATGCTGGTCCCTTACGATGACGGCTCTGCCCGTTTCGAAATGAAGGTCGATTCCGTGGAATACACCTCTGACAAGCGTTCTGTCGAGGAATTCCGCAATGTCGAAAAGCTTGTCTCGGTTCAGCATTTCCAGTTCAAGTTGGAAACAGATGGAACCATGAGCGATCCGGTTGTTGAAGATGCCGAAATGAAGTTCGGTGACGACGACATCGACCTCGTCAAACTCTTCTTGAAGATTCAGCCGGTACTTCCGTCGAAGCCGGTCGCCATAGGGGAGTCTTGGGAACGCATGGTGACTATACCGGGAGCCAATTCGGTGACGACCGTGTACAAGTCGTTCACTCTCGAAGATGTCATGCTTCACGATGGTGCTAAAATCGCAAAAATCGGCATGAACCTCAAGTATAAGGAAGAACCTGATTCCACATCCGACCTTCACATGGAAAGCCAGGGATTTATCGTCGGTTCGGGCTCCATTCTGTTCGATGTCAGTCATGGGGCCATTGCTTCTGCGAATCTTGAAATCAACGGTGACTTGAACGTGAAGGACGTTATCGCCCAGGATTCTATCCCGAGCATGCATGTCATCCAGAAAATCAAGATGAGGAGTGAACCCTGATGTTACGTCCGTTTTTGTCCGTATCGCTCCTGCTCGTTGCCTCGGTGTTTGCCGGCGAGATGCCGTTCCCTCAACCAGAAAAGGGTGCTGTCCGTCTTTTGTCGAAGCATAGCCCCTACATCCTGGAACAAGGTGTCGTGTTCTCTTCTACGGATACGCTCCTTGTCGAACCTGGCGTGACGGTCCTCATGGGCGAATATGCCAAGATTATGCTTCGTGGCCCGGTCCGCATCCAGGGGACTCCCGAAAAGCCGATTACGTTCCGCAGTGCCGATTCCAGCGAAAGTTGGAACGGGATACATTTCGTCTCTAGCAGCAAGCCTTTCGAAGTCCGCAACCTCGTGATTGAAAATGCCTTCCGCAACACAGTGTTCCGCACCGACGGTATTTTCGACAAGGTTAAGTTCGTCAACAACTACTATGGACTCTGGGTGGACGAGGTATCCCAGATGTACCTTACCGACTGTGAATTCTCGCGCAACCGCTTTGCGCTGTCGCTCCGTGCAGCCAACGTGACCGCCAACAATACGAACATCTCCAACAATGTCTATGGTCTCTATCTGGAGGCCAAGGCCAAGTACAATGGGGATATGGCGCTTGTCACGAACAATTTGGAAGCAGATGTTCGTAACGAATCCGATGAACTGGCCAACAAGGGCAAGAGGGTTCGCCGCAATATCTGGCAAAGAGTCGAGGCCCGTTTCTGAGGTAGTGGACTGTGGAAGAGTCGTTCCGTCGAGCAATACGTAAGATGACTGGGACAAGCGTGCGCTTGTCGGTCCGGCCGGACAGGTCGTCCATGGTGGCGTCGCTGTCGCAGTCGATGATGGTCACCTGGTCCATTGCGTTGTTCGAGCACCTGGATGCAATGATGTCCAATGCAGAATCCATGGTCGGAGCTTCCGAACTCATTTCTTTTAGCAAGTCCGCCTGGAAATTGGCCGATGCGAGTTTCCCGCAAATCATCCAGGATGCAAATGCGCTGTACGATGAGTTCCGCGCCAAGTGGATGCAGCGTTTCTCGACAGAAGAAGTGCTGAGGCTCCTCCTTGAAGGTGGCGATTTCTTGACGCACGATGAGGAACAGGGCTGGGCGCTCACTGTGAAGAACAACAAGCAGGATATTAGCGCCTTCTATTCGGCGACAATCCACTTGCTGGTGAGCGATGCCGAACCGCTCTTTGTCCGTATGCACGGCCGTGTGATGCAGTTGCAAGAGAAACTTTGCAAGTACTGGCACAGCGAAAGCGCTGTGGACGCTGTTTCGAAACTCCTGCCTTGCCTGGAAACTTCGCTCAGGGAAAAGGAGAACGCGCTTGTGCTCTCGTTACGCAGTTCGCTCAACTCCATTGCCAAAAAGCGTTTTGCTGCGGCATTTATGGGCAAGAGCGCGACGCGCTACTATGCATCGGCTGCCGGTTGCGCTCGAAACGTAGGGAAGTTCTGGAACCCGCATGGCGCGTACGAAAACGGGTTCCTCGCTTTTACCGATGATTTTTGTGATTATGCCCGTGGGCTCACCATCCAGATTATCGAATGGTACCAGAGCAAATGGGCGCTTTTCCTTCGCGGCTTCTCGCGGGGGCAGTTAAACTTGTTTGAAACACCGGCCACTTATCAGGCCCAAACCAACTCGTAAGGATAAACATGAAAAACGCATTCACTTCGATTTTGCTGCTTAGCGTCGTTGGCCTCGCTGTCTTGTTGGCGGGCGCATTCTATTTCGGCGCTCCGCTTTTCGGATGGATTATCATGATCGCGATTTTCGCCGTATTCATCGTGGAGCAGGCATTGGCATTGAAGAAGCTCAGGCAGATGTCTTCCGAGAGCGAAATCATCGACGAGTGCGAACGCCGCCGTATATATTCGGCCAGTGGCGATGGAGTGGTCGCTGCGCGAATCCGCTTGGCCGAACGCCTGTTGAGCAAGAATGTTCGCCTGGATTCCCCGGTGGCTTTCGAGGTGCTCTCGACGGGTTCTTCCATTTCTATCCCGCGTAGTGCGAGCGGTTCCGTGATTCTCCTTGGCCTTATGGGTACGTTCTTTGGCCTTATGTACTCGGTCGCGACGGCCGGTGGTGCTATTGACAATTCCACGACGCAGGCCACGCTCGATACCATCCAGCTTTTGTTCCAGGGAATGAAGGGTATCTTCGGTACGAGCCTTTGCGGTCTGTTCGCTGCCTTGATTTTGAATGCGACTCGCAGCGTGTTGATTGCTAACCGTGACGCTTTCATGAGCCGCCTTGATTCCATGACGCTCGACATGCAGGGCTCGGTGGCCGAAGCCGGTGAAGAAAACAAGAGCGAAATCGAACGCCTTTTCCAAGTGGTGACGAAGAACCTGAACAACGTCGTGAACTCTGTACAGGAAAGCCTTTCCGGTATTGTCAATAAGGTCGGGACGGAACTCGCTGCTGCAACAGAAAGCATTTCAAGCAACATAAATACTTCGGTCGAGAAAATTTCTACAGATGTTGGCCAGTCCGTCGAAAAACTTTCTTCCGACATGTCGAAGGCGGTGTCCGGGCTAAATTCCATGATGGACGGCTTGGGCAAGAATCTTGGCGATTCCGTAGCATCTTCTTTTGCTCCGATGGAAAAGAGCGTGAAGTCCTTGGCCGAATCGGTCGATTCTATTCCGGGCAAGCTGGATGAAAAGCTGAGCGGACTTTCCGGCTCGCTGCAAACAGGCCTCGCCGGCATCGGCGACGAAGTCAAGGCCGGTCTCGAAAACGTTACGGCTGCGGCAAGCAAGAACATTGCCGAATCCGTTACCGAACAGGTCAAGCAGTCTGGCGAACAGTGGAAGTCCTTCATGGATGCGCTTTCTGCCAAGACCGACTCCAATACGGAATACCAAAAGGAAAGCCTCGAAACGCTCAAGAACGTCGCCCTGCAGGTCGCCGAGAAGGCGCAGGCGGGTTCTGCCGAACTCAGCCAGTCCGTTTCCGAAAAGATTTCCGCGCTCTCCACGGACATTTTGGGCGCATTCCAGAAACTCTCCGAAACCTCCGCGGTGCTGCTCGAAGCCCAGAAGGCTCTTACCGAAAGCATCGACAACCGCGTGGTCAAGGAGAAGGAAGCGACCGACGCTCTGGGTAGCAACATCGTCGAGACGGCAGAACTCATGCGAGTGAACCAGTCCGAACTGAGCGCGAACCTCGAAATGCTCCGCACCGGCCTCGAATCGATTATCGAAAAGCTGAACGGCGATACGGCCGAACGCGACGACGAGGACAACTTTGTCGAACACCTCAACCAGACGCTGGAAGCCTTCCACGAGCGCGCAAGCGAAGTCCTCATGGAAAATGCAGTCAAGACTCAGGAAATCCTCCTCGAAGTCATGGAACAGATGCAACGTTTCTCTGTATCTCCTGCTCCGTCTGTAGCCCAGCAGCCTAAGGCCGAGGAATAAATATGCGGTTCAAGCAAGACGACAACCGTAATCCGTGGATGGCCTATACAGACTTGGGCGTTGCCCTGGTGTCTTTGTTCATCCTTGCGTTTGTGGCAATGGCCACCCTCAAGGAACAGAAGGCCGAAGACCTTACACGTACCGAAGAAGAAGTCCTCAGCTGTCAGGAACAGATGCGCAAGATTGCAGCCGAGCGCAATGCCCTCCTGTCCAAGAGTTTGCAGACCTCTATCGAGGCGGGCCTTATCGCCCTCGAAGACGGCAAGATTCAGATCCAGGCGAGTTTCCTTTTCCCGTTGAACGGCGCGAACCTCACTCCCGAAGGCGTGAGCGTGATTCAGGGGATTAGCAAGGGCTTGTTGGATGCTCTAGATACTGGCGATGTTATCATGGTGAGCGGATTTACCGATGATACTCCGGTGAAGTCTTCCACATACACCAACTGGCACCTTTCTTCGGAACGCGCCGTGAACGTGGTCAAGGCATTGATTGCGCAGGGATTCCCCCCAGACCGCCTCTTTGCGGCCGGGTTCGGTGAACATCAGCCCAAATATCCTAACGACAGCGAAGAACACCGCAGGCTTAACCGTCGCGTGGAAATTGGCGTGACGCCGTTGACCAAGACAGGGAGCAAGGAGTAGGCTTACCGATGGACGAGATGGTTGCAAATCTCCGGCAACGAGTCGATGCTATCCGCAAGACGGGTAAGGTCCCGCACTGGCGCATGGTCTACGCAGAATACCTGTTGAACAGGGCCCAGGAATACCTGGCCGTCGATCGTGAACCCGAAGCCAAACTCGTAGCGGCAAAGATTGACCGCTGGATTGTGCAACATACCCCTAAGCCCGAAGAACGCAGTGCTTCCGAATTGCACCCCATGGAATTCTGGAACAAGGATTTGCTTGCGGGGATTTCGTCGCAGATAAAGAAGACTCTTTCGGCCAAGCGTTTGCTTGTCCCGTCGACAGAACGCGATTCTATTTTACGCCGCCTCGACGTGGTGGAGGGCTGGATTGGCGAAGGCAAGTTCCTCAAGGCTCACGAAGAGCTTCTTTCTTTACGTTCTACGCTCATTGCGCGTTTGCGCCGTAGCTACCGTGCGCGCCTTGCTGCGGCTTCCGTTTATCAGGGTGGCTCGTTGTCGTTGCCTCCGGGGTCACAGATTGGCCCCTACAATGCGCGTCATACGCTCGAAGAAACGTTCCATATCGTCGGTGAACGCGACCCGATTTGGGTCGAAGACTTCCTTGAAATCTACAATGACCTTTTCAGGATTGTCGAACGGCTGGTTCCTCAAGAAAAAAAATAAATAAATTGATTTTTGCCTTTTCTTAATGTTATATTAGGGAAAGAACGTTATTTTTTCCACAATGGAGGAACAATGAAAAAATTTGTTGTTGGTCTCTTTGCCATAGGTTTTGCTGTCACCGGATGTTTAGATGATTCGAGTGATGAAGCCCTCAATATCCATGAAAACGATGATAAAGATTTGTATGCTTCTGTTGTTGTCAAGGATGGTTATTTTACCGACTCCCGCGACAAGAACAAATATAAGATCGTAAAAATTGGTGACCTGTATTGGTTTGCCGAGAACTTGCGTTATGCAGACAGTTCCGAAACGCCAAACTTGAAGAAGAACATTGGTTGTCTTGACAACAAGTCAAAGAATTGCGAAAAATATGGTCCGCTTTACACTTGGACCGCCGCTATGGACCTTGATGATTCCTTAACGACAAAGAAAGCGGGAACTTTAAGAGACTGGCAGTTCCAGGGAGTCTGTCCCAATGGCTGGGTCATACCTTCTGAAAAAGATTGGAATAAATTGCTGGAGGCCGTCGAGATCGCCAATGGTAATGAAGGCAGTGGAACAAGTCTCAAGGCTGTTTCGTCTTGGGATGAAAGCGAAACCGTCTCCGGCGGAACGAACCGTTTTGGCTTTAATGTCCTTGCCGGTGGCCGTCTCAATAACGATGGAAACTTCCAGTCGGGCGGCAAGTACGCTTATTTCTGGACATCTGACGAAAATGACGCGGGTACAGCCAAGGGTTTCTCCTTCCATTATGACAAGGATGTTGCCAGCAAAGGTGAATACTACAAGGACCACGGCATGTCTGTGCGCTGCGTTCTTTCACAGAAGGCTAGCATAAAGGTGGATGGCGACCTTGATTCCTCGTACATTGCCGAAATCCCGTTTGATTATGGTTCTGTGACTGTTGACGGCAAACAATACAAGACGGTCAAGATTAATAATCTGACTTGGATGGCCGAAAACCTGGATGTCAAGGCCGATGATAGCTGGTGTTACAACAACGAAGACGCTTCGTGCAAGAAGTTTGGCCGTCTCTATAGCTGGGATGCTGCGCAGACTGTTTGTCCTGAAGGCTGGAAACTGCCGAGTAAGGAGCAACTGGGCTCACTTTATCTCTACCACACCGATTATCGTTACCTTCGTTCGACCGAAGAATGGAGAAGCAAGGACGGGCTCAACTTCTGGGGCTTTGACCTGCTGCCTGCCGGTGGCTATAAGAACGGTGATTTCTTCGACAAGACATCCAGCGCTTATCTCTGGTCAAGCGATGCGAATGGCTCCGAAGCTTACGCCCTGTTTGTCAATTATTACGACACCCCGGCAATCAAATCATTCGACAAAAAAGCGGGCTATTCAGTCCGCTGCATAGAGGAATAAATCCGTTAAGGTTTTACCTTAACGGGTATTCCCTGTAATCCTGGACGCCGAACTCCTGCTTGAGGTAATCCCAGCGGACAAGGCGGTTCTTCCAGAAGTATTTACGGTATAGGCGTCTTGCGACGCGGCTAGTGAGTTCGTACGGAATAGTGTGGTGGTCGTCCGCCACACTTTCCATTGATATATGGAAATCGAGCTCGCCGTTCACGACATCGACCGTTTCGCCGACTTGCACATCGGGGATGTGGCTCACGTCGACCATCGTCGCGTCCATGCACACGCGGCCGAGAATCGGGCAAATCTGCCCACGAATCATCACGAATCCCTTGTTGTATTCCCCGCGCAAGTAGCCGTCGCCGTAACCGATGGCGATTGTCGCGATTCGGGTCGGTTGCTGGGCCATCCAGTAGCCGCCGTAGCTGACCGTTTCCCCCGGCTTCACGATGTGGATGTGCCGGATGGTACTCTTGATTTTCATGACAGGACGGATGGGGTAAGGGGAGGGAACCGGACCCATGCAATTGTAGCCGTAAAGCGTGAGGCCGGGGCGGACCATGTCGAAATGGCTTTCGGGGTGCGTGAGCGTGCCTGCCGAGCTGCTACAGTGGCAAACTGGCGGGCGGATACCTTCGGCTTCCAGAACATCGACCAAGCGGCTGAAACGCTGTATCTGAACGTCCGTCTTGGGGTTGCCCGGCATGTCGGCCGTGGCGAGGTGCGTGAACATCCCCTCGAATTCGATATGCTTGAGGTGAAGCGCCGTGCGGATGCTGTCGAAATCTTCGGCATCAAAGCCGTAGCGGTTCATGCCCGTGTCTATTGCAAGGTGGGCACGGCATGTCGTCCCCGTTTCTTGCAGGAACTGGTCAAAGAGTTGCGCCGTGCGGAGGTCCGTAATCGCGGCGGTCAGTTGAAATTCTACAAAATAGGCGAAGTCGGCGGGAGTGCAGGGGCCAAGCACCAGGATAGGGAGGTCCATGCCGTACTGGCGCAGGAGCATGCCTTCGTTGATGTGGGCTACGCCGAGGTAGTCGGCACCACCGAACTTGGCGGCAAACGAGCAGGCCAGGCTCCCGTGCCCGTAGGCGTCTGCCTTCACGGGAATCAGGATTTTCGTATTGGCGGGGATCTGGCTCCGGATAAATTGGATATTGTTGCACAGGGCGTCCAAGTTGATTTCTATCCAGTTCGGGCGCGCAATCTTGTTTAAGTCGGGTGGGGTGGGTAAAAGTTTCATGATAAGAAAAATATAGGAAACTCTGCAAAAACCGGCCACAAGGCTATGTAAAAAAAGAATGCGTTTAACTTGGAGACTTCTAGATTGGAATAGAACCGGTTGATATAATTTTTTGTAAAAACCGAAAAGCCCGCGAAATTATAAAATCGCCTCCGAGCCCAGTATCTACGCGCATCCCGCTAATTTGTTCGAGTTTACAATTGTGCCGATGAATTTTTGTTTACGCTTTGTCGCGCAACGAAAAAAATTTTTCGGTGTACTTTAAGATTAAAGAGAGAAATCAATCGTTCTTTGTTCGAACAAAGGAACGAATATTGAACGGAAGTACAAATAACATAATTCCTTTGACTTAGCCGTTTTCGTCCCCTCGACATCGCGTTCCCGAAGTATGCCCCGCCAACGGGGTAGTTAATTCCCTTTTTCTTTAAAATAAAAATCCAATAAAACGGAGGATAAAATCATGAAACCGCAAACCAAAAAACAAAAACAAGAAACAGAAAAGTTCATCGAGTCCCTGCTTCCGGATTCCGACAAGAGGATGTGGCGCATTGCCGGTACATCCATCATTGCCGCGCTTTCGGTAGGTTTCTGGGCGACTACGTATGATCGCGTAATCGACGAGATTGTCTTCGAAAAGACGGCGACCGTGGAGATTGCGACAACCATGAACATCATCGAAAAAAAGGAGGAAAAAAAGCAGGAAAAACAAGAAAAGAAAATCGTAAAAAATGAAAACAAACGCAAGAGGCAAGGCGGCGGTGGCAAGCGCGCGGGCCGTGGGAATCCACGCTCTCCCGAGCAGCGGGGGATTCTCAAGATGCTGGCGGCGCGGACACAAAATGCGAATGCCGAAGTCTACAACTTGACGAACCAGCAGTTTGCGAAGGATATCGACAAGATCCTCAAGAACGTGAACGGTTTGCAGGTGACCGGGAAGACGCAAATCGCATCGACCCGTCATGGTAAACTGGATGCTGGGTTCAACGAGGGTGTTGCTTCGGGCGGGAGCGGAGGAATCGGTGATGCGTTGGGGAGCCTGATCGGCGGATCTGCCGGGGCCATCTCCACCAAGTCCATCGGCAAACTGAAACCGCCTTCCGAGCGGGACATCGACGTGGGTCAGGGCAATTCCTCGCGTTCTGCTTCTGATATCATGAAGGTGGTTCGCCAGCGTACTCCGGGGCTGCGCCATATCTACAACAAGTTCCTCAAGAAAAAGCCCGGCTTCCAGGGCAAGGTCACGCTGAAGTTCACGATTGCCCCGGGCGGGGAAATCGTCAGCATCGCGGTGGTCTCCTCTACGACCGGCTACGCCGAATTCGACTCCGAAATCAAGAGCGCGGTCGGTCGGTGGACCTTCAGCAAGGTCAAATCGGGAAACACCACGGTGACCATTCCCTTCACGTTCACTGAATAGGACTCTGAAATCCTGTAAATGATACCATTCCGGTGGCCACACGGCTGCCGGAATTCCTTATTTGTCTTGTGGAATAGGCCTACGCATTTGTGGATGCCGAAAAATTATATAGATTATCTGAAACAAAAATTTTTGGTAGAGGATCGGTTATGCTAAAGGCGAAACATGGGTTTTCTTTTGTTGTTGCTGCAATTTCCGTTTTGCTGCTTGTTGCTTGCGGAGATGACAACTCCACAAAAGCCAGTGACAAGATTGTGGTTGACTCAGTCGAGGACCTGAGTAACTGTGTCGCCACCAAGGTTGGAAATTTGGAATATGTGGATACGGTGGCTTACGTGTGTGTTGAACTCGGTGACAAGATTAAATGGGTTCAGGTTGCCGGAGTAGGGGACAATTCCGAGGATTTTAGGGCTTGCACCGGTAAAAAGGACGAACTGTATTCCTTTTCCCAAAAAGAAAATACACTGTATGTTTGTAATGACGAAGAGTGGGTTCCTGTGAAGCAACTCGATGATAACGACAGTATGGAGGAGTCCAGCAGCAGTGAAGCAAAATCGTCGTCATCCAGCGTCACACAGCAGTCGAGCAGCTCAAAAAAAGTGGAATCTTCATCTAGCAAGGTCACTGAGCCTGTCGAACCAGCCGAAGTGATGACCGGAACCATGACAGATTCTCGCGACGGGCAGACGTACAAGACTGTCACCATCGGCACGCAAACTTGGATGGCCCAAAACCTCAACTACGCCTATACTGATGTTCCTTATAAACAAGGAAACTATACCTCTGATTCCACCAGTTGGTGCTACAATAACGACGCAAACAACTGCTCCAAGTACGGCCGCCTTTATACATGGGTAGCCGCGATGGACACCGTGGGCACATGGAGCCCAAACGGCAAGGGTTGCGGCAATAATAAGACATGCTTTCCGACTTATCCTGTTCGCGGTGTTTGCCCAGAGGGCTGGCATCTGCCTACAGGCGCCGAGTTCGAAACTTTGTTCACTGTAGTCGGCGGTCAATCAACCGCATGCAGGGTGCTCAAGTCCACATCCGGATGGAATAGTAGTGGCAATGGCTCGGATGCCTTCGCCTTCTCCGCGCTCCCTGCCGGCAGCAGGGACGACCACGGGGATTACAGCGACGAGGGCTACAACGCGAACTTCTGGAGTTCTACAGAGTACAGTAGCCACAGCGCGTACTACATGTACTTGTACTATGACTACGACGATGCGTACCTGGACTTCTACAACAAGAACTACGGGTTTTCTGTTCGTTGCCTCAAGGACGCACAAGCCGAGTGAAGCGGTCGCCAAGTTTACTTGAGCGACCATTTCCGAGGCGCAGTAGTCTGCGCTACGTAGTAGCGCCAGGACTGACAAGCCGAGTGAAGCGGTCCCTCTTCGATTTTTTTGAGCGGGTTCCAGTTCTTGCGCTTGTTTCTCCTTTTTGCTATATTCTCACGCGGAACAAAATGGAGACTTTGAAATGACTGACCCACGCATTACACAACTTGCTACGAATTTAATCAACGACGCTGTCCGCCTCCAGGCTGGAGAAAACATCCTCATCGAGACGACCGACACCCCGGACGAACTGTCCACGGAACTGGTCAAGGCTGTCGAAAAAGCGGGAGGCAACGCCTTTGTCCATAACTACAACAGCCGTGTCCGTCGCCAAGTTCTCCTTTCTGCAAGCGAAGCCCAGATGAAGCTTTCGGCAGATCTCGCCCTTGCCGAGATGAAGCGCATGCAGGCCTATATCGCAATCCGTGGAGCGGACAACGCCATGGAAAACTGTGACGTGAGCGACGAGAAAATGCTCATGTACCGCAAGATTACCAAGGAAACGCTCGATTACCGCGTGAACAAGACGAAATGGTGCGTGTTGCGCTGGCCCAATCCGTCCATGGCCCAGGGTGCCAAGATGAGCACCGAAGCCTTCGAGGACTTCTATTTCAAGGCGTGCCTGGCCGATTACCCGAAGATGGGCCGTGCCGCACAGAACCTGATTGACCTGATGAACAAGACCGACAAGGTGCGCCTCGTGGCAAACGACACCGACATCACGTTCAGCATCAAGGGAATCCCCGCCGTGCCCTGCTGCGGCAACATGAACATCCCCGATGGCGAAGTCTACACGGCCCCGGTGAACGGGAGCATCAATGGCGTCATCCACTACAATACGCCGACGCTTTACGAAGGCAAGCATTTCAGCGGAGTCCGCCTCGTGTTCAAGGAAGGCAAGATTGTGGAGGCCACCTGCGACTCTGGCGACAACGCCCAGCTCAACGCCATATTCGATACGGACGAAGGGGCACGCCGCGTGGGCGAGTTCGCCATCGGTTTCAACCCCTTCGTGAACGCGCCGATGTGCGACATTCTCTTCGACGAAAAAATCGCCGGCAGCATCCACTTTACGCCGGGAATGTGCTACGAAGACGCTTACAATGGCAACCAGAGCGCTATCCACTGGGACCTCGTGCTCATCATGCGCCCGGAATACGGTGGCGGTGAAATCTGGTTCGACGACAAGCTCATCCGCAAGGACGGCCTGTTCGTGCTAGACGAGCTCAAGTGCCTGAATCCCGACCAGCTCGGGGAATAAAGGTGGATTGTTCATTATATTATCGAAGTTGAAGAACATTCTACTCCCGGCGAAATGATTATCGCAAATCGCGATTTGCGCAACTGGTCGCAGGTCACTCTTGCCGAAAAACTTGGAATTCAGGTCCAAAACCTCTGTGCCATGGAAAACGGACGCAGGACGGTATCCCGCAAAATGGCTATAAAACTCGGCGAAATCTTCGGGACAGATCCCGCAGCATTTTTTGATTTTAGTAAGTAAGGGTGGCTTCCCCCTTTGGGGCAAAAAAGTTTCTAAGACTCTTAAAATGCCTTGCCAGGTCTGAATCTGCTTGCTGAAAAAACTTTGTGAGCTAAAAAATATATATTGAATTGTATGATAAATTTTCTCTGGGAGATCTATGATGAACCGGGAATGTTGACAATCCCGTTCTTGATAGCGTTGCCGCATTTGCTGAGTTTCTTTCTTGGCTTGTTTTATAAGAAATTTCGCTTTAAAAAGCTCTGGCTCGGCCTTTGGATTGTAATCTTTAGTGCTCTTGTGTGCGGCTATGTTTTCCTGGTCTATAGAGTAGTCAACAAAGATTTTGATAGCCTGTTGGTGTTGTTTTTTGCGGCAATGTTTCTCTATGTATTCTTTTTTGTTATCTATGGTTTTTGGGGACAAGTGTTCAATATAAGGAAAAAATGGCATTGGCTGAGTGTTCCTTTTGTTGTTGTTATTCCGTTTTTTATTTTCATTATTCTCTCTATAGGTTATCCGTATGGTGAAATCTCCGATGAACCTTTGGAACAAGAGGACTTGGCTGCCTCTCTGGATGCGGATTATGAAATGTATCTCTCTGAATCTGACGCGTGGGGAAACGATTCTCGAACGGTGTCCTTCCGCGAAAAGAATGATTCTGTTTATTTTCGTTTTTCCTATAGCATGTGCGCCAAGGCTGAATACGATTCTGCAAAACATGCATTTATAATCCGAAGAGGAGATGGCACTAGTGGCAAGTGGACTTTGCTGGATTCAGAAAAATCGGCGGTCGTCCGAAAGTTGAAAAAGAATGTGGAAAATTACAGTCAAGAGTATTCAACATCTCGCGTTTTTGATGGTGATGAATCTTCGGTCGTTTTGAAAGACTACAAGCGTAAAAAACAACGCCGCCTGTATTTCCCGAATGCGAAAATTTCCCATGTGTACGATGCCGTGACGATTGAAAAAACGTTTGAAAGCTTTATGCCCCCGCGTGAAACTTATACCACGCTTTCTTACGAGGAAGTCTCCCGAAAGTGCAGCGAGCCTGTCAATGTCTTGGTTGAAGAGGCTGTTCACGGACAGTTCCCTGTAAGAGAAACAACCTTTTTCCCGTAAAACAGATGACATATCAAAGAATCTTCATTTTCCTCAATTTTAAGAGGTTCTGTAAAAAAGGGAACAATTTTACTGTATCCGGGGAAACGTAGGATATGTCTTATTTTGATTTATTTAGATGCTTTTAGTCCATGAGACAACGGATGTAATGTCTCGTGTAAGTGATGTCAGCGCTGAAATTGCTGAATGCACTACAGAGGTAGTCGTCATCAAATTGGACGAATGTCCCATTTTCTAGATTGCTATCACTTGTGATGTAAGTGGCGCGTATATCGTAATCTTGCGGGCGCTCAATGTTAAAACCATAGAGGTCTGTCCCATGGTCTCCTTGAATAACCCAATTTGGCGATAAAATGTCTATTACGTCAACGCTGTCTAGCAGTTTATACCATTCCTTTAGAGATGGAATATGCCAACCGTCAGGACAAACGCCTTGATGCTGATTTCTGGAGACAAACTCTTTTGTATAGTCGACATTTTTGAAATCGTTACAAGAAAGCATCATGGCATCAATCCATGAATAATGCCGGCCGTATCTGGCGACTATTAATGAGTCCTCTTCAAGAACAAAAAGCTTTTCGCAGCCCTCCATGGCTTCCTTTGGCTTGTAACGGAGACCTTGCGCCATCCATGTTTGGTTGTTTATTTGTACTACTTTGTAGACTTCTCCGTCGCGATTGTCCGTTAAAAGCATTTTTTCAGGGTCGTAATTGGGAGGATTTGTCTTTGGCTTGCTTGATGATTTGTCTTGTTCTGGGTTGTCTGTTTCGTTGCCTAAATTTTCTTCTGCATTATCATCCGCCTCGCCGTTTTCCTCAAGTGAAGAGGAGGATTTTTCGTTCTCCAAGGAAGAACTTGGTTGTTCTTTTTTTGAAGAACTTGAGGAATCAAGAGTGGAAGATTCTTCCTGCTTTGGCCCAGATGAAGAATCGTCCCCGCAGGCGATTAAGATGCATGCTGAAACTACGCAAGAAAAAAACAGGATTCTTTTCATGAAACCTCCCTTGTTTGGTATAGTAAATATAACATTATTTGTTTAACCTCGGCTCATAAAGAGCCTCTATAAGACCTAAAGGCCGCAAACGCCAATTTTTGGATAATACTAAACTTTAAATTTGAAATTTCCGCCCTGCAAAAAAGGGGGGGGCGAACTCTTACTATTTACTTATAGTAAAGGATAATATTTATTTATATAAAGAAAAATAAAGTAATTGATAACACTTCTTTCTTTTTGGTACTTTTTCATTCTAGCGGGGGTCGGGCAATCGGCAGTCGAACCGACCGCAAACAGAAAAGGCCGCCAGGTGGCGACCAGTTCAGTAAAAAAAATTATTCGAGAATTTAAGCGAAAGCCGACTGCAAAACCTTCCTTGCCACCGCCTGGTAAGGCATGCCGAGTTCAGCGGCCTTTGCTTTCATCTTTTCGACCGTTTCGTCATCAAGTCGAAGCGACACCATCCTCATGCGCTTGCGGCCAGAAGACAACGCAGCCTTCGCCTTTGCAGCGAGTTCTGCCATACGTTCGTCATCGATACCCACGGTTTCGTCGAGTTCGCGCTCGACATCTTCCAGCTCATCTTTTGTCAAGTGGTTTTCGACCACGACATGGCCCGCCGCCATCAGGCCGGCCTTGAGTTCTTCTTTTGTCATGTTTCGCCTCCGTGTGACCGTCTCACGGTGACCACCGTGTACATGTCCGATTCAACGATAAGAGTCCACGAAACTCCATTCACGACTCCGATCAGTTTGTATCGGCCGTCGTTCGCCGTTTCGATGCGATATGCCGAGTTAAGGAATTTCCCGAGCATTTCGGGAGTAAAACCTCTTTCAAGCATCCTGTCGAGCGCATGTTCCGTGATGTTCATGACCTTAATATATAAATATATTGCTTATTTGTCAATACATTTTTATAAAAATGGCAAAAAAAAGACCTCCAAATAGCGGTCTTGGGTGAGTTAATCAATCTCATTTTTAATCAGGCTTTTTCCACGGTATAAGTTTTACCTCGGCTCATAAAGAGCCCCTATAAGAGAAAAGACTCCCCAAAATTTAGGGAGTTAATAGGATTCTTCAACACGAAAGGAATGTAAAAGCGATGTTTCCTTTAGCCACCCAGCAAATTTTTCCAATAAGGATTTTCCTTGTCAAACAAGGCTTTTTCCTCCTTGGTAAAATTCTTGGGATAGTCACCAAAAAGAAACAAGATTTTTTTCTTGTCAAAGGAAACTGCTTGAAGACCAGTGCAACCAATGTAGCGAACACGCCATATTTTATCGCTTTCGTCCGCCTTATAAAACTCAATCTTTCTTGTTTCTTTGTCAACCGTGATCATGATTAACCTCGCTCTCTAATATACCATTTTGTTTTCCCTCTGCTCATAAAGAGCCCCTATAAGAGAATTAAAAGACTCCCAAAAATTTAGGGAGCTTATTGGATTTTTCAACACTAAAAAATGATGTATTTATTTAACCGCCGAGCAATTCTTTCCATGATGGATTTTCTTTATCAAACAAAGCCTTTTCTTCTTTTGAAAATTTTTTTGGATAGTCTCCAAAAATGTGCAATATCTTTTTTTTGTCGAAAGACACCGCCTGAAGACCACAGATTCCAAAATACTCAACCCACCAGATTTTATCCCCTTCACGCTTCTTGTAAAACTCGAACTTTCTTGTTTCTTTGTCAACCGTAATCATGATTAACCTCTTTTGTTTTCCCTCTGCTCATAAAGAGCCCCTATAAGAGCTCCTTTCTGAATATACCTTTATTTATGCGGGGTCGCAAGCGGTTGGACTCTGAAAAAATCAGAAAAATTGGATGAAATCCTGGTTTTTGGACCATTTTTTTCGGAGCCCTGGTGTCGCTTTTTTTATTGTGAAAAAATCAATGGTATTGGATTGTTGGATGGTTGACGAATGGCTTAAGGGTGTATAAATTTAGGGTATGGTGTATGGGTAAAGCGAGGATATGATGAAATTCGGGATTGGCAAGGCTTCTGTCGTAACGACTGCGGCAATGCTTACTTTGGCTTATTCGGCCTTTGCGGCCGATTGGTACGCGAAGGAGACCCGCTGGGCGGGGCATGACCCGGACATTATCCGTTACGAGGATGGCTATGCGCTCGCGACAACGGATAACCACATGCTGATGCAGTTTTCCGAAGATGCGCTGAACTGGAAGAATGGCGAGCCCGCCATGCCGGAATTCTCGAGGTGGCTTTACAAGTATGCGCCGAACATGATTGACATCTGGGCGCCGGATATCCATTACATTGGCGGCGAGTACCGCATGTACTATTGCGGTTCCGAGATGGGCATTCGCTCGTCGGGCATGGGCTTCATGGCGAGCAAGGAAATCGACCCGACAAAGCCGGATTATGGCTGGACGGACATGGGCGAGGTGATTCACACGGTCAAGAGCGATTCGTACAACGCGATTGACGCGGCAGTGCTGAAGGACAACGATGGCAAGGTCTGGATGGCATTCGGTTCGTGGGGCACGGGCATCCACATTCTTGAACTCGACGAGACGACGGGCAAGGTGAAGGACGGCGCGAAGATGATCAACATCGCGAACCGCGGCGGCTCGGGTATCGAGGGCGCAAGCCTCATTGAGCACAACGGCTACTACTATCTTTTTACGGCGTGGGACAACTGCTGCAAGAAGGGCGCGGACCTTGAGAACAATTCTTACAAGACGACGGTCGGGCGCTCCAGATCGATTACGAGCGGCTATGTCGACAAATCGGGCAAGAGGCTGCTGGATGGCGGCGGCACGATTCTGTTGAGCCGTTATGGCCGCTACTACGGGCCTGCGGGCGGCGAGGCGTTCCAGGATGTGAACCGTCAGCGTTTTGTGAACCACTATTACGACAAGAACGACAAAGGTAACTCTTACATACAAGTTCGCGATATAGTTTATACCGACGACGGCTGGCCGGAACTCGGGCAACCGTTCCTCGGGCGTTACCTGAGCGCAGAGGCGGAACACGGTGCCTTGACGCATGTGGATATTTCGAGCAGTTCCAAGGCGTCTAACGGCGAGTTCTGCGCCTACATCAACTACGAAGACAGCAAGATTCGCTTGCCGATGATTATCCCGCAGGCGGGCGACTACTTGATTCGCTATCGCTACGACAACGATTGGACCGAAGACGGTGCGAACGGAAGCTCTCACTTTGTGAGCATCAACGGCAAGAAGCAGGAAATCGAGTTGCCGCTGACGGGCGCGTGGAGCGAATTCCCCGAGAAGTCTGTGGTGTACATCCCCACGAAACTCAAGCGCGGCTCGAATTTCATCGAGATTACGAAGGGCAAGCATTATGCGGAGCTCGACAGGTTGGACTTCTTGCGCATCATTCGCGATACGATTCCCGCGAACGGCTTCGATAACGGCATCCGCGTGCGTTTGACGGACAAGGACGAGTTTGCCATCAAGGATGGCGGCTACGCGATTTTCGAGAACGTGATTACGGATTCCATCGTGGGCCCAGGCGTGCTTGTGCAGGTGAAGAACGGAGCCGGTGGCACATTGAACATCCGCAAGGAAGGCAAGAAGGGTGACGTGATTTCCAAGTGCGATTTGCCCTCGGCGGGCGATGAGAGCAAGTGGATTGACGTGCGCTGCTCCAACATGCCGGAACTCAAGGGCGTGCAGGACTTCTACCTGACGGCGGAAGGTCTTGGCGGCGAAACGCTCCTTGGCAACATCAAGTTCGACGAAGGCCCGAAGGACACGAGTACGACGGCCGTCAAGCGCATTGTTCCTCGCGACGATTTGCTGATCCCGGTCCGCAAGAAATACCACGATCTCAAGGGACGATATTACAACAGGCTCGTGCCGTACCGCGTTCTGAAATCTAAAGATTCCCGTTAATCGCTAGGCATGCGGGTCTCTTTTCGACCATAATGAAAAAAAATAGGGTTGTATCGAAATTTTTTTTGATTTTTTCTTAAAACCCCCTTGACAACCCTTTTCAATTATTCTATTATTGTGCGCGTCCAAGCGACAATGGATGATTAGCTCAGTTGGTAGAGCAGCTGACTCTTAATCAGCGGGTCGCAGGTTCGACCCCTGCATCATCCACTAAGTACCGGTTCCAATGCGGAGCCGGTATTTTTTTATCTCTAAACATTGTGAGGTAAATGAAAAAGCCTGCCGCCGAGTTCAATCGGAGGCAGGCCTTTTTATGCCGGCGTAAAGGCCGACACAATGGTTGGTTTAGATGAACAGTCTCAGGCCGATAGACCAGTCAAATGGTTTGAAGTTCCAGTATTCCTTCTTGCGCTTGTTTGAATTATAGAGGCTATTCTCGTTTTCGTAGCTCTCGTCATGATCGGTAATGTACAGGTCGTCATAGATATCGGAAATACCGATATTCATGCGTGTGTAAATGCCGAAGTGCTTGGTGGCGTTAACTCCCATACCGAAGATGAAATCCCAGGACATGGGTGCACAGTGTTCGTCTTGCAAATTAAAGTCGGCTTTCTTTTCCCCGTTAAAGGAAACCTGCAAATTGTTGTACAAGGGAACTTCGATTTCGGTACCGACGAAGAAGTTGACGATACCGGCTCGGCTTGCGTTTATGTTCATTTGGATGGGGAAACCAAGCGAGTAGGCCAGAATTCTGTCTTTGCGCGCTTTATCGACGTCGTTATCCCAGTAGGCCTTCGATTCCTTTCTGTAGATGAACTCCGAACCGAGTTCGAAACTGAAGATATAGTCGCTAATGGGGATGGTGATGAATGCACCCGCATTCCAGGTCAAGCCATCATCCAGGTCGTCGTTTGAGCTTCCGATGTATTCGCTTGTACCGATGGAGCCCAGAATTCCGTAATGCATGGTCTGTTTGGGATGAACCGTGGGTTGAAACGGCTGGACTGGTACGGATTGCTGCTGTGCTGGAGCAGGGGCGGCTGTCTCGGCTGGTGCCGCTTCTTGGATGGGCTGCGGCTGGGGTGCATTTTGTGCTTGCGGGATCGTGTTTGCGTAATAGAATATTACGGGTGCGGCTTCTGTATTTTGTTCCGGCTGCGATGCTGTTTGCGTGGGGGCGGGTGCGCTGACTGCGGGCGCTTCTTCAGGAGCGGGAGCAGGTTCTACTTCAGGTGCAGGAGCCGGTGCTGGGGCCGGGGTTGGTTCTGGAACTTCGACTGCGGCTGGTGCCTGTTGTGTTTCAGCTTCTGGCTTGTCCTGGGCGACAGCGAATGTTGCGAGACAGAACAAGGAGGATACTGCAAGGATAAATTTGTTTTTCATGAATTACTCCTTAATATGTTCTACATTAAACTATTCATTTTTTTTACATAAAGAAAGAAAATATGGATATTTTCTTCATGTTTTTTTGTTTTTCGCAAAAAAGGTTACTTTTTTTGTTATTTTTTTGTATAATGGGATGTAAAGTTTAGGAAATAATATCGATAATCAAGGATTGCAAAGAAATGAAAATTATTTTGCCGGTCGCTGGTAATGGTATAAGACTCCGTCCCTATACAGAGAATCTCCCGAAGTGTTTGTTGCCGGTGGCAGGAAAGACCATTATCGACTGGATTGTTGAAGATTCCTTGTGCTTGAAACCTTCCGAGATTTTTTTCATTACAGGCTATAAAGCCGAAAAGATGGATGAATATTTGCAGGGCAAGCCGGAATGGGGCAAAGTCCGTACAGTCCTTCAGGACAATCCGCAAGGCTTGGGCGAGGCGATAAGCCTTGCGCTCCCGTTTGTAGACGATGACGAACCCCTCCTGATTATTCTTGGCGATACGCTGTTCGAGGCCGACCTTTCCATTCTCGCAAATGCTGATGAAAATATCCTTTACACGTACAAGGTCGAAGATCCTTCGCGTTTTGGCGTTGCCGTGACCTCTCCTGATGGTCGAATCGAACGTCTTGTGGAAAAACCGCAGGAATTCGTGAGCGACGAGGCGATTGTCGGCATATACTATATCAAGGATGTGAAGGCTCTAAAGGCTTCCCTTAAGTATTTGATGGACAACAATATACGTACCAAGAACGAATTCCAGTTAACAGATGCGCTCGAAAGGATGATCGAACAGGGATTTAAGTTCAAGACGGCTCCTGTTTTCCGTTGGCTGGATTGCGGCCTGATGGAAACGCTCCTGCATACGAATGCGTATATGCTTAGCCGTAACGACAACAGTGCCATGGTGGGTGCCAAGGGGGCACAAATTGTTCCTCCGTGCTATATTGGCAAGAATGTCAAGATATATAGTTGCAAGATTGGCCCCTATGTCACCATTGGGGACGATTGCGAGCTTTCCGGTGTCGAAATCAGCAATTCCGTTGTTTGGAGCGGAGTGAAGATTACGAACGGAAAAATCTGCAATTCTATAGTTCACAAATAAATCTTTACATCTCTTTGAGATTCACGCAACACTTTTTTTCCTGTTAGCGACACATTTTTATGTGTCGCTATTTTTGCATTGTATATTCCTGCCTAGGGAAACCGTTCATTTCAAATAGGAGTATCTAAAATGAATTGCAAAAAATTTGCCCTGGCCGTGTCCCTTGCGGCTGTATTCTGTTTTATAGGGTGCGATGACTCATCCTCTTCTCCGTCTGCGGCTGGGGGTGACGAACCTGTTCTTTCCAGCGATTCCAATGGTGGCGAAGGTGGTGAAGTGACCTCCAACGACTCCAAGGATGGAAAGGAGAAATCTGCCAAGTCCTCGGATGCCAAGGATGAAAAGGCCTCGGCTGGAGATTCCAAGGACAAGAAGGATTCTTCTGGGGATTCCAAGGACGAAAAAGCCTCGGACGGCAAGGATAAGAAGGATTCCGGCGACAAGAAGGATTCTTCTAGCGATTCTAAGGACTCTGGCTCCAAGGATTCTGGAGACAAGGACAAGACTCCTTCCAGTGATTCCAAGGATGATGGAGCGAATCCAACGGTCCCGGGTGGGATGACGTTTGATTCGACGGCCTTTGCCGGCATGTTCTCTTGCACCGAGGAGGGCGCTACCCAGAACCAGATGGGTTATGTGAGGGTTTGTACGAACGGTCAGTGGGTTTATGATTCCACGGCGACTGCCGAAGCCAACAAGTGCACCGAGGAAGGTGCCACGAAGACGGATTCCTCGTCAACGATGGGTTTCACGATGGCCATGACTTACGTCTGCAAGGACGGCCAGTGGAAAATGGATGCGAGCGGTTTCCAGGGCGGCAGTAGCACATGCGATGTGGAAGACTCCACCAGGGAACAGTATGGCATGTCTTACATATGTAAGGATGGCAAGTGGACCCGCGATAAGGAAGCTGAAGCCGCAAAGAACAAGTGCGATGTGGAAGACTCCACCAAAATCGAGAACGGGAAGTCCTACATCTGCAAGGAAGGCCAGTGGGCCCGCGACAGGGAAGCTGATGCCGAAAGGAACAAGTGCACCGAGGAAGGCGCCACGAAGGATAGCACTATGATGGGCACTATGACCGTGACCTATGTCTGCACGGATGGCCAGTGGAAAATGGACATGTCCAGTTTTACTGGTGGCGGATTCAACACGGGCGATAGCACAGGTGGCTTCAATATGGGTGGCGGTGGCAACTGGGGAACCAAGCCCGTAGTCCCGGATTCCACCGCAGCTGAATAGTAATTTGTCCTGAAAAACAACAAGCAAAGACCCCAGCATAGCTGGGGCCTTTTTGGTAAATGAGGCTCGAGGCATGAGGTGCGAAGTATGGGCTATGAGCAGTGAGGCATCAGGTGATTAACTGAGATTGCTTCAGGGCTTCGCCCTTCGCAATGACAACCAAGGCGAATGCCATGCCAAAACGCTTGCGTCTCGGCATGGCTGAGCCGACGAGTCATGCGCTTGCGAATGACAAACCCAGAGTTCACCACTGCCTACTTCCTACTGTCTACTTCCTCACGCTTTAATAATCGTATCCTTCGCGAGGACCACGATTCCCGATTCGGTCACGTGGAAGAGCTTTTTGTCGCGTTCCAGGTCGTAGCCTATTTGGAAGCCGGCGGGGATGTGCAGGCCTTTTTCGATAATTGCCTTGCGCACCTTGGCGCCCGGTCCGATAGTCACGTTCGGGAAGAGGATAGATTCCTCGACGAGCGCATCTTTCTGGATGGTGACACCTGGGCTGAGGATGCTCTTGACGACTGTACCGCCGCCGATGATACAGCCTGCGGAAACGATGGAGTCGATGGCCGCTCCCTGGTGGGCGTCGCTGTCGCCGGCAAAGAAGCGGGCCGGTGGCTGGTTCCAGTTGAACGTGCGGATGGGCCAGTAGTTGTTGTAAAGGTCAAACGGAGGGTTCTCGGAGCAGAGGTCCATGTTTGCCTCGAAGAAGGCATCGAGCGTTCCCACGTCGCGCCAGTAACCCTTGGTAGAGGCTTGCTCGCCGCGCACGATGTTCGTGTTGAAGTCGTACACGTAAACGGGGAACTCGTTGTACAGGTTCGGGATGATGTGCTTGCCGAAGTCCGTTGCCCCGTTCTGGGCTCCCTTCAAGAGTTCGCGCACCAGGAACTTACTCGTAAAGATGTAGTTGCCCATGCTGGCGAGGCAGTAGCCCGGATTGCCCGGCATTTCCTTGGGGTTCTTGGGCTTTTCCTCGAAGCCGATCATGCGTCCGTCCTGGTCGACTTCGATGATGCCGAATTCGCGGGCTTCCGCGACGGGAACGGGAATGGCCGCGATGGTGAGGAGCGCCGCCCTGCTCAGGTGGAAATCAATCATCTGGTTGATGTCCATCTTGTAGATGTGGTCGCCGCCGAAAATGGCCACGAGGTCCGGTCGTTCGTCCGTGATGAGGTTGATGTTCTGGAAGATGGCGTCGGCAGTCCCCTTGTACCAGTCGTCGCCGGTGCGCATCTGCGCGGGCACGAGGTCAACGTACTGGTCGAGGCTCGCGTTCAGGTTCCAGGCCGCCGAAATGTGCTTGTTCAGCGAGTCACTCTTGAACTGCGTAAGGACCTTGATCTTGAAGATACCGGAATTGATGAAATTGTTGAGGACGAAGTCGATGATGCGGTAGGTCCCGCCGAAGTGGACCGCCGGCTTGGCACGGTCGCGGGTGAGGGGCTGGAGACGGCTGCCTTGGCCGCCCGCCATGATCATGCACAGGATGTTTTTTTGGTGTTCTCTATAATAGGACCAGCTCATAATGCCTCTGGATGGATTCCTTGCTCATTGTTACGTGTGAAATTTACCTTTTTTTGGGGTTAAAAGGAGGCCGGTCGGCACTAAAAATGCTATTTTTGCTCCGTTCGAAATTTCTCGAAACTAACGTTAAACCAAATAGGAGCTCATAATGAGTCTTACCCTTAACGATATCAAGCACCCGAGGATCAGTACCTGGGTGAATGAAATGATTGCCATGTGCGAACCGGACAACGTTGTTGTCGTTGACGGTACCAAGGAAGAATACGATGCCCTCATGCAGAAGTGCGTCAAGGCTGGCCTTGCCACTCCGCTCAAGAAGAAGGAAAACTGCTTCTTGTTCCGCTCTCTGCCGTCTGACGTGGCCCGTGTTGAATCCCGCACGTTCATCTCTTCCGTGAAGGAAGAAGATGCCGGTCCGACCAACCACTGGATCGACCCGTCTGAACTTAAGCAGACGATGCGTAAGCTTTACAAGGGTTGTATGCACGGCCGTACCATGTACGTGATTCCGTTCTGCATGGGCCCGCTCGGTTCCGCTATTTCCAAGAACGGTATCGAAGTCACGGACTCCGAATACGTCGTTCTCAACATGGACATCATGACTCGCGCCGGCAAGAAGGTCTTGGACATCTTCAACGCCGACCCGAACGCTGACTTCGTTCCGTGCCTCCACTCTGTGGGTAAGCCGCTCCGCGAATGCGAAAGCGACAACGGTGTCTGGCCCTGCGCTGACGTCGAATACAAGTACATCACCCAGTTCCCGGAAGAACGCCTCATCTGGTCGTACGGTTCGGGCTACGGTGGAAACGCCCTCCTCGGCAAGAAGTGCTTCGCTCTCCGTATCGCTACCGTTCTCGCTCGCGACGAAGGCTGGCTCGCCGAACACATGCTCATCCTCAAGCTCACGAACCCGAAGGGCGAAGTCAAGTACGTTACTGGCGCCTTCCCGTCTGCTTGCGGTAAGACGAACCTCGCCATGCTCATCCCGACTATCCCGGGCTGGAAGGTCGAAACCATCGGTGACGACATTGCATGGATGAAGTTTGGCAAGGATGGCCGTCTCTACGCTATCAACCCGGAAGCCGGTTTCTTCGGCGTTGCTCCGGGCACCTCTGCCGAATCCAACAAGAACGCTCTTGTTTCTGCTGAAAAGAACACCATCTACACCAACTGCGCCCTCACTGAAGACGGCGACATCTGGTGGGAAGGCATCGGCTACCCGGCACAGGGCAAGCTCGTCGACTGGAAGGGCAAGACCCGCGACGCTCTCCCGAAGGACAAGGCTCCCAAGGGCGAAGAAATGGCTCACCCGAACGCTCGCTTCACCGCTCCGGCCAACCAGTGCCCCTGCATTGCTCCGGAATGGGAAGATCCTGCTGGCGTGCCTATCTCCGCAATCCTCTTCGGTGGCCGTCGTCCGTCCACCATCCCGCTGGTTCACCAGTCCCTGAGCTGGAACCACGGCGTGTTCCTGGGCTCCATCGTGGGTTCTGAAATCACCGCTGCTTCCACCATCAACGCTGCTGAAGTCGGTAAGATCCGTCGCGACCCGTTCGCCATCCTCCCGTTCTGCGGCTACAACATGGGTGACTACTTCAAGCACTGGATCGAAATCGGCAAGAAGTCCACTGAAGACAAGCTTCCGAAGATCTTCTACGTGAACTGGTTCCGCAAGGATGCCAACAACGAGAAGCTCCCGGGTGGCTTCATGTGGCCGGGTTACGGCGACAACAGCCGCGTGCTCGCTTGGATCTTCGACCGCTGCAACGGTGTCGATAACGCCAAGGAAACTCCGATCGGTTACATGCCGAAGGACGGCGCCATCAATACTGAAGGCCTCGCCGACTACTACAAGGAAACTCTCCCGGAAATCACGAAGGTTGACGTGGAAGGCTGGAAGAAGGAACTCGCCGACGTTAAGGAAAACCACTATCCGAAGTTCGGCAAGCACCTCCCGAAGGAACTCTCCGAAATCATCGACATGATCCAGGATCGCCTGAACAAGGCTTAATAAGTTCTCCTTTTGGAACTTTAAAAATCCCTGCTACCAGCGATGGTGGCGGGGATTTTTTTGTCCGTTATTTTGTCCTTTTTTCTTTTTGCTGCATGGAAGCATTAGTGAAAAACTGCTAAATTTCGGGAAAAGAAGGATTCGGTTTAAGATGAAGATTCTTGTGACTGGTGCGGCTGGATTTATCGCCTCGAAGATTATGGCGATGCTTGCGCTGCGTGGCGACGAAGTGGTCGGGCTGGATAATATCAACGACTACTACGACGTCCGCCTCAAGTATGGTAGGCTTTGCGAAAATGGTTTCTGCGAAGTCTCGGGCCAACCGTTCGTGGAAGTTCCTTTTGCCAAGATGCTTGTGAGCTCCGTGCTTCCCGGTGCGCGTTTTGTACGCATGGACCTTGCGGACAAGGATTCTATTGACAAACTTTTTGCCGAAGAAAAATTTGACAAGGTGGTGCATCTCGCTGCGCAGGCGGGCGTCCGCTATTCCATCACGAATCCCTACGCCTATATGCAGAGCAACATGGTCGGGTTCATGAACATTTTGGAAGCGTGTCGCCACAACCAGGTGAAACACCTTTTGTACGCTTCCTCCAGTTCCGTGTACGGCCTCAACAGCAAGGTGCCTTACAGCGAAGACGACAAGGTGGATTGCCCTGTGAGCCTTTATGCTGCAAGCAAGAAGAGCAACGAGCTGATGGCTCATGCTTATTCTAAGCTGTACGGCATCCCGATGACAGGCCTCCGCTACTTTACGGTGTATGGCCCGTGGGGGAGGCCCGACATGTCTCCCATGCTCTTTGCCCGCGCGATTTCGAAGGGAGAACCCATCAAGGTGTTCAACAACGGCGACATGATTCGCGACTTCACCTACATCGACGACATTGCCGAAGGCAGCGTGCATGCGCTCGACCACATGCCTGTTGCCTCCGCCTGCGAGAACGGGGTCCCGTACAAGCTCTACAACATCGGGTGCAGCCATCCGGTCAAGCTCATGGACTTCATTGCCGAAATCGAGAGCGCTTATGGCGAATCCGCCAAGAAGGAATTCCTGCCGATGCAGCCGGGCGACGTGTACCAAACGAATGCCGATACGACAAAGCTCGAAACGGAATGCGGGTACAAACCCCACTGGAGCCTGCACGACGGCATCGCCGAGTTCATGAAGTGGTACAAGGGCGAGAAGAACCCGCTAAAAATCAGTGTTTAGGTTGTTCGGAAAAGCCACTGGGAGTATTGTCTTTAATACAACGAACCGGGTTGTCTTGGCTTTTTGAATTCTCGTATTCGCTAAAACCGTTCCTGACAAAGGGCTGAGCCGTTAAAATAGGTGCTTTTTTGAGCATTATGCCAGCGGGATATCCAACGCCTTGTGGGCCGTTTCGCCGCGGTGGCCCGCATATTGCTTTGAAACGCGTTCCTCATAGGCTTTTTTTTGGCTCTTTCGTTTTTCGCAAGTTGTTGATTTTTACTAGATTATGAAACTGAGTATCAAGGATTAGAGATGTCATCTATAAATTTTGCAACACGTGAAATTAGCTGTAAGGTGGTTTATTACGGACCTGGTTTGAGCGGCAAGACGACAAACTTGCAAGTCATTCACCAGAAGATGCCACAGGACAAGCGCACCGACATGGTTTCGCTTGCTACCGAAGGCGACCGTACCCTGTTTTTCGACTTTCTTCCTTTGAATCTTGGCGACATAAAGGGCTTCAAGACCCGTTTCCAGTTGTATACGGTTCCCGGTCAGGTTTATTACAACAGTACGCGTAAGCTTGTTCTTCGCGGTGTCGATGGTATCGTCTTTGTTGCAGACTCCCAGCGTTCCCGCCAGGCGGAAAACATCGAGAGCCTGCAGAACCTCCGCCAGAACCTCCAGGATTATGGGATGGATCTGGACGACCTTCCGTTCGTGCTCCAGTACAACAAGCGCGACATGGAAAACGTCTTTACCCTAGACGAGATGAATGCGGAACTGAACCCCAACAAGGTCCCGTTCTTCCCGGCTACGGCCCACAATGGCAAGGGCGTTGTCACAACGCTCAAGACCATCGCCATGCTTGTTATCGAGAAGTTTAACGTAAAGCAGGGCTTCCTCCGCAAGGCCGCCGAAAGTGTGAACAACACGGGCGTCCACAGCGTTTCTTTGACCAAGGATGGTGTTTCCGTGGCCAAGGACCAGCAGCCGCAGCAACAGCAGCCGCCTCGTGCGCCTGCAGCCCCTCCTTCGCCGCCTCCGCAGTCGGAGCGCCCCGCATCTCCATTCCGCATGCCGTCGTTTGCGGCAAAGCCGCCTAGCGGTAATGTCTCGTCTAGCGGTGCCAGTTCGGGGTCGGGCTTGTTCCAGAAGGGGGCCACATCGTCCCCGTTCGGGCGTCCCCGCGCGGTTGCCCCTTCGCGCATGCCTACGTTTGGCCGCGAACTTTCCAAGCCCAATCAGGAGGTCTCGGACGACGATATTGAATTGCGTCCGTACATCCCGAAGAAGAAGTAGACGGTAAAAAGTTTATTTAAGGCGAAAAGGTTTATCATGAGTGATTTTACGATTTATTCGGAAGATGCCGGCAAGGTCCGCCGTCTTATGCTTGCCTACCAGGCGAGCGTCAAGGCTGAATACGTTGTCCTTTGCCATCGTGACGGTTCCATTATTGCCGAAGTGGGTTCCATCGGAACCGACGCGACTCCGCTTGCCGTTCTCAGCACGGCCTCGTTTGACTCCGCCCGCCAGATTGGCATGATGCTCGGCGGCGAGAATTTCCAGTCCGTTTCGTACGGCGGCGAGAACCGCTCCATCTATATTGCTCCTGTGGACCAGGCGTTGCTCCTAGTCCAGATCTTCCCGGGTTCGCGCCTTCCGAACCGCATTGAGGACTTCAACAAGATGCTTGTCGAAAAGCTGGTCGACGCGGTGCCTGCATTTACCCAGAACACCAGCAGGCTGGTTCGATAGGGGTGCTTGTGGCTGGGCTTCCGCCACTACGTTATCTTAGAAAGACGACAGTGATTGTCATTGTCGTCTTTTTGGCATTCTTGGTGCACCGCATGGTGAATTCCCTGATGGAAAACGAGGTTGTTCAAGATGTTGCCGAGTCTGAACTGTCGATGGTGCAGAGTGTCATTTGTCGCCACATCGTGAGCGGTTCTCCGTTTGGTCAGGATAGCGTTTTTGAAGAAAATATCCGTCTCTATTTTTATACGGCCATTCCCAATATAAAGGATTACAAGGACGATACGTTGCTCACGGTCTGGTTCCGTGGGCTCGATACCGTGCAGACCATCCCTTGCAGCTTGACGGGCGATGTGTGTTTTTCCATGATTGCTCCGTCGTTGCTTCAGCCGGGCGAGTGGAGCGTCGACCTGGTCGACAAGCAGAAGCTGCTTTCCAGCCGTCAGTTCCGCATCGTACCCGCCGATAGGTAGCACCTATGCGTCTTTCCGTGTGCCTGGCTTTGCTTGCCGCGGGTTGTGCGTTTGCCTTGGACGTCGATTCCCTTCCAGTCTGGAACCCGGATTACCTTGTTCGTGGTAATGTCCCGCTGTATCCGTCCGATACGACGGATGTTTCCCGCTCCAAGCTGGAGACGCACGGCTACAAGACGATGCAGGTGACTGTGGGCGACGGCGGAACGCAGGTGGACCAGGAAATGCGCCTGAGTATCCAGGGCTTTTTGACGGACGATGTCTACGTGGATGCGCTTCTTTCGGATGTCGACCGCAAGGCGGGGGACCAGACGACAGCTACGTTGCAGGAGGTCGACCAGATTTATTTCAGGGTGGAATCCCCGCATTTTTTGCTGCACTTGGGCGACTTTACCTGGCACGACGATTCGATGGGCTTGTTCGGTTTTGAACGCTCTACGCTTGGTGCGATGGTCGGTGCGCGGGCGGGCTATTCTGAAGTGCGCGGTGCTGTGGGTACGGACGAGGTGGAACGCTATTCAATCACGTTAAACGGCGTGCGCGGCCAGCGCGAAGGCTATTCGCTTGGGACTGGAGGCAACTATTTGTCCGTGGTTCCCGGTTCCGAAAAAGTCTGGCTCAACGGCGTCGAACTGGTTCGTGGAAAAGATTACGTTGTCAATTACGCGGGCGGCCTGCTTGATTTCAAGGGGTCGCTTGTTCCCGGTAACGATGACGAAATCCGCGTGGACTACGATGCTTATGATGAGGACAATGTCTACACGATGTATGCCGCGAAGGCCAAGTACCGTCACCCGAATGTGCACATGGACGTGTCCGGATTCAGATTGGAAAACGACGTGGATCGCCTTAAGCATAATAGCTGGACGGACGACGATTACCGCATGCTGAAAAAAGATGATGGTAGTGAATTTGTTCGTGATGACTCGCTTGGCCAATTGGTTCGGCCCACCCGGACGGACCGCATGGGGGCAAGGCTTCGCGTGCAGGGAGACCACCGTTTTTACGCCGATCTCGAAACAGCTATGAGTCGGAAGGATTCCAACACGGTCTCGCACAAGGTGGATGGTCCTGAAGATCGGGCTTTCCGCTGGTATGTGACTTCTGACTCCTCTTACGGACTTCGCAAGTTCCCCTTGGCGATTTCGGTGTACGGGAACTATATCGGCGAGGAATTCGGTAGTTCCGAGTTCGTCGGGACCGACCGCGACTGGAATTCGTACAAACTTGTTGACGAGTGGGATTTGGACAGCAGTGGTATTTCGGGAAATTTGAGGCATGATGAACTCGCCTTGCGTATGAGACTTTGGGATAACCTGTTCTCTACGGTAAAGTGGGGGTACCGCCGTGCCGATGGCGAGGAATGGAATTCATCCAGGGCGGCCGTTGGCTTTATGCACGATGCCAGATTGGTTCACAGCGAACTGGAACTAGTCCGCGTCGCTTCGGTGCAGGACCTGGAACGCACTCGCTATCAGGCGACGGCCAATGCGGAGTACAGGCAGGGGCTGGTGCGCCCCTTTGGCGAGATGGATTTCCGCTATACGGAAAGTGATTCGATTGGCCGGAAAGGGGAGCCCCTGTACGAGGTGGGCTACGGTCGGTCGCTAGGTGGGATTGCCCTAGTGGACGACGGATGGAACGTGCGCGAGGCGCTGGGAGCCAAGCTTGCCAAGAAACGCGAGCGGCTTGCTGCGGATGGCGAGTGGGAAGATTCCCTGGTGACCTATGTGTGGCAGCAGTCCGCTGATGCGAACTGGCGCTATCTCCAGCTCAACCACATGCTGCAATACGAGTATTCCAAACTCGAGGAGGAGGGCGATCAGGATGCGTGGGTGGGCGAACTGAACGCGAACTTCGGAAACAGGAATGAATGCATTAACGGCAGCGTCGCTTACAAGTTGGGCATGACCGAGGAGCAGACTTACGTATCGGTGTACAAGGCGGTGGCGCCGGGCACGGGCGATGTCCGCTACGACAGCCTGACGGGAGTGTTTATCGAAGGCGTGGACAACGGCAATTTTGTATACGAGGGCAAGGGACGCAATGATTCTGTTGGTGCTGTCCTTGCGTCGAATTCCGCATTCAACGCCGATCTGGAATTCCGGCCTGCCTCTGCTTTCGGGATTAGGCACGGATTCTTGCGCGATATTGTTTTGGGCGGGTCGTTCGGTTCGGAGGGCGAGGATACAACGGGGCTTCACCTTTATTTCCCCCCGGTGACATCTTCCGGGCTCAAGGAGATTACCTCGGGAACGCTTTCTTGGGAAGGCCGCCTCGAATGGGCGCATCCGCGGGGGATTACGGCATCGTATTCGCCTGGTGCCGATTACGAGAAGACGCTTTCTTCGTACTCGTATTTCCAGGAGACCTTTTGGCATGAAGGCTCGCTTGGGTATCAGATGACCGAAAACCACTATGTGGGCGCCAATGGGCGGCTTGAAATGGTTGATTTGACAGCCCTGCAGGTTCTGAACTGGAAAATTCGCGACGGTTCCCTGCGCTACAGGTACAGCTTCCTTGACGGATTCCACGTGGAGCCCGGGGTGCGCTACCGCTATGGCGACGGTCACGATAGCTATGGTGACGAGTTCGATGCCGATTTGAAGGAAGGTTCGCTGCGTGTCGGCTACGATCGCGATGACAAGGTCAATGCCTTTGTGCAGTTTGCCGCAGTCCAGATGGAAAGTGGCGGGGACGCCATTCCGTACCAGATGATGTCCGGTTATGGGGAAGGGCGTACGTACAGGCTCGAGGCGTCCCTGTCGCTGGATTTGAACAAGAATGTGTCCGTGGCTTGCCACTATGTGCTCCGATTCGGCGATGCCGAGGAAAACATCTTCCAGAAACTGAGTAGCGAGGCGCGTGCCTATTTCTAGAGGGTATGACGAAGAGGACTTGATGATTGACGTGAACGAAAGACTCCAGATGCGCATGGCTCGCGATTCGCGGGCGGGGTGGACCTTGTCCGTCCTGCCGTTCCTAGCCGTGCTGCTCCTGGCTGTACTTTCGTACGCTGGCGATGAATGCCGCATTGCAGGCGTTGCCTGGGAAGGCGAACATTCTGAATTTGACGAGGCCCAGATGGAAAGCGTTGTCGGCAAGCCCTGCGAAGCCTGGCTCGTCATGAGGGATAAGCTTGTCGACTACTACGAGAACCACGGCTTTGTCGGTGCAAAGCTGGAAGGTTCGCTCGACAGTGCCGGCATATTGAACCTGGAACTGCAGCGAGGGGTAAGCTATGTCTGGGCAGGTGCCGAGAACCTGGATTCCAGCGGCACGAAGCCGGAGGTGTTCCGCAAACTGAGCGGAATCGAGGCGGGTGAACCGGTTTCGCTTTCGGACCTGGAGCGTTCGGAACGCAAGCTTTCTCGCTTGGGCTATTTCGAAAAAACGGCTCCGACCCGACTGTTCCGAGATCCTGTCCGCAATAGGATTTTCCCCGTCTACAGCATGCGCAAGGCATCGGTTTCGCAGGCGGAAGGCATGCTGACGTATTCCAGCGAAGACGGGGTATGGGACGGCCTGGTGGACGTGAGCCTCTACAACATCGCCGGTACGGCGCGCGATTTGATCTTGGAAGGCTATACGGGAGATGGCTCCCGCCACATGTCGGGCAGCTACAAGGAACCCTGGGTGCTGGGGACGAACTGGAACCTGGTGGTCCGCGGACGGTTCGACGAAGAAATGTATGGTGACGACGATGCCGTCGAAAGGGAAATTGTCGGTGAACTGGGCGTGACGCGCGAAATCGGCTTCGACTTTACTGTCGGCGTTTTCCTCGGCATAAGCGAAGACGGCAAGCTTTCTTCGTTCGAGATGTCCTACGTGTCGCTCGACAGGTTCGTGCTGCCGCGCAGCGGTTGGCGTATCGATGGCAACCTTACGTGGAAGATGGACCGTCCCGATTCCCTGGACAACTTCCTCAAGGCGCATGCCCGCATGGTGAAGTACATGCCCCTGTACGGCAACTTCATTTCCCGTTTCTCCGGTGCGGCCGGCGGCGTTTTCCCCACCGATGCGACAGTCAAGCGTATGGACCTTTTCTCGCTGGGCGGCCTCGATTCCTTCAAGGGGATGCAGTACCACATGTTGCGCAGTCGCAGCTACGGGTTCTCCGAACTGGCAGTCCTTTGGCAGGACGGTTATGACTTGAGCATCGAGGTGTTTTACCAGCCGGGCCTGTACCGTCCCATGCCTCCGGGACACGGATGGGCCCGCGAGCAAGGTTACGGCCTCGGCTTTACGCAGTATCGCGGCAACTGGAGCGTGAACATCTATTATGCGATGAGAAATGGCGAGAATTATCTTGACGGCATCGTCGGATTTGGCTTGAAAACATTGTTCTGATGGTGTCGGGACGTGATTCTTTTCCCCTGTGCTTTTACTAAATTCTTCGTATGCAGTGTATTTGTTCCATTTGCAAGAAAACTTTTAACGACAAGGTCGGGATGTCCCCGATGCAGAGCAATTTGGCTATCCGCGTGCGCAACAGGGTCGGCAACATCTGTCCGGATTGTCGCGCGGAAATCGCCAAGACCAAGAAGGGGCGCCGTCGCCTGTTCTTCTACGATTTCAAGATTGCGCTCCGCTGCTTTTTACTCTTGCTCCCTGTATTCCTGATTTTTGCCGGATTGACCGCTTGCCTCGTATTTTTCGTGCTGTGACTGTGCGCTAAATCACATCCTTGCAAATACTTGTTTCTCTAGGGCTGTCTATTGACAACCCGAAAATGCTTTTTTTCTGTTTTTTGCACGAAATCGGAAAAAACAATCTAGATTCAGAGGAGAGGATGTTTGATATGAAATTGAAGCTAGCATTATTGCTGTCTTTTTTGCCAGTGTATGCGCTTGCCGCTCTGGATGAGTGCAAACCAATCGGCTGGGCCACCCGCGAGGGGCGAACCGGCGGGGAATTCAGCGTGACTGGCGGCGGAAATGCCGTTCCCGATACCGTTAGGACTTTTTCTGACTTGCAAAAGTACGCGAAGGATTCTTCTCCGCGCGTCATCTACATCGACGGCACGCTCGGCAGTGGCTGGAGCGGCACGACCGGCGACCGCCTGAATATCACCGCAAGCAACAAGACGATCATCGGTTTAAAGCCGGGGACGCTTTTGAAGGCTCCCATCCACATCACGAGCAAGGCGTCGAACATCATCGTGCGCAACATCGTTATCCAGGGGCCGGGCAGCAATGCCGACCAGGCGTGGGACAACCTCACCATCGAGGGCGAGGCGAAGAACATCTGGATTGACCACTGCGAATTCTGGGACGGCCAGGACGGCAATGCCGACGTGGTGAAGGGTGCGGACAACGTAACGTTTACTTGGTGCATCTTCGGCTACAAGAAAAAGAGCTCGCACAACCTCTCGAACCTCATCGGCAGTTCCGACAACGAGCCCGTGAGCGAGGGCAAGCTGAACGTGACCTACATGTTCAACTGGTGGCAGGCGGCAAACCAGCGCAAGCCGCGCTGTCGTTACGGGAACGTGCACGTGGTGAACAACCTCCTGACTGGCGACGCAAGCATCACGAACGGGACGGACGTGCTGGGCGTTTCGGCGGGCCACATGTGTACGGTTCGTACCGAAAGGAACGTGTTCATCAACGAATCGAACCCGATTTATACCGGCAACGCGAACGGCACGGGTGTGAACGAGACCATCGACAACATCTTTACGAACTGCTCGGGCAACACGAAGGGGACGGGAACCTCGTTCACGCCACCATATGAATACGAAAGCATTTTGCTCAAGGCGAGCGAAGTGGAGGCCGCTGTGAAGGCCGGTGCCGGAGCCAACCTTGAGAATATTGCTGAATGTTACAGCGCTGCCGTAGATACGACCGTGGCCGATACAATCACGCAAGATTCGACAGTCCAAGACACGACAAAACAAGACTCGCTAGTTCAAGATACGGCATCTCGTGATACCGCCGCAAGCGATTCCATTCCACAAGATTCTGTTGCTCGCGATTCGACCCCGGAGGATTCATCTTCGGATCATGTCGTTTTGAAGATTGCTGATGTTCCTGTGCAGGGTTTTTACCGCGTGAGTCTCTTTAATACAAAGGGCGCGTTAGTTCGCCGAGTCGATGTCTTGCCTTCGAAAATCGGCGATACGGCTTGGATTACGCGGAACTTATCCGCAGGGGTCTATGTGATGCGCGTGAAGGCACCGGGCGTGGACCGCCGTTCCTTCGTTGTCGTCAAATGAGTTCTTCATACTACCTAACAAAGCGCCCGGCATAACCTGCCGGGCGCTTTTCTGTAATGAGTTGATGTCGCGGTTCAATTCCCGCGAAATTTTTTAGATCTTCGCGGCCTTCTTCAAAGCCTCGGCCTTGTCGGTCTTTTCCCACGTGAAGCGAGCACCCGTGCGGCCGAAGTGGCCGAGGGCGGCAGTCTGCACGTAGCCGGGCTTTCTCAGGTCGAGCATCTTTTCGATGCCGGCCGGGGAGAGGTCGAAGTTCTTCCCGACGATTTCTTCGATCTTGCGGTCGTCGATCTTGCCGGTGCCAAACGTGTTCACGAGAACGGAAACCGGCTTGGAGTAACCGATAGCGTAGGCGAGCTGGACTTCGCAGCGGTAGGCGAGGCCGGCAGCCACGATGTTCTTGGCCACGTAGCGGGCAGCGTATGCTGCACTGCGGTCGACCTTGGAGGGGTCCTTGCCGCTGAACGCGCCACCACCATGGCGACCCATGCCACCGTAGGTGTCGACGATAATCTTACGGCCGGTGAGGCCGCAGTCGCCGTGCGGGCCGCCGACAACGAACTTGCCGGTCGGGTTCACGAGGTAACGGGTCTTCTTGTCCAAAAGCTTGGCCGGGATGACCTTCTTGATGAGCTTCTCGATGATTTCCTTTTCAATCTGGGAATGCTTGAGTTCCTTGCCGTTCACCTTGTCGTCGTGCTGGGTGGAGATGACGACGGTATCGACGCGCACGGGCTTGTCGTGCTCGTCGTATTCCACGGTGACCTGGGACTTGGCATCCGGGCGGAGCCACTTGATCTTGCCCTTTTCGCGGAGGTTCTGGATTTCTTCCATGAGCTTGTGGGCGAGGCTGATCGGCAGCGGCATCAGTTCCTTGGTTTCGTTCACTGCGTAACCGAACATCATGCCCTGGTCGCCGGCACCCTGCTTGTCGTCTTCCTTGCCTTCGGCAGCCTTGGCGTCAACGCCCTGGGCGATATCCGGGGATTGCTTGTCCATGGCGACGAGCACGGCGCATCCCTTGTAGTCAAACTGGAGGTCCGGGTTCACGTAACCGATATTCTTGATGGTGTTGCGGGCGACTTCCTGGAAGTCGACAACGGCCTTGGTGGTGATTTCGCCGGAAATCACGACGAGACCGGTATTCACGAGCGTTTCGCAGGCGACGCGGCTTTTAGGGTCCTGCGCGAGGCAGGCGTCGAGGATGGAATCGGAAATTTGGTCGGCCACCTTGTCCGGATGGCCCTTGGACACGGATTCAGAGGTAAAGAGATAATGTGCCATTATGGCTCCTTGTGTTTTCGGCACCGAAAAGAATGTCGCATTTTTGAGCATTCCCAAGTGCCGAAAAAACGGGTTTATGTTTTCTATGCATAAATCTACAAAAACGCATAGACTTTGACAACTCCAAAAAGACACGCTTTGAGATTTTTTTGTTAAAAAGTCTATATTGTATAGGAACAACCTTTGATTGGCAATAGAGTATATGAATATTTCCGAATTTTCCGCTTGGCTGAACGGCCTGCTCGAACCGCAGGCCTTCAAGGACTACTGCAACAACGGCCTCAGTGTGGAGGCTTCTGACAAGGTAACTCGTGTCGTGACGGGTGTTTCTTTCCGTGACCGCCTGATTGATGCTGCCATCGAAGACGGTGCCGACTGCATCTTTGTCCACCATCCGAACGGTTTTTGGGTTAACGAGAACCGCGTCCTCGTCGGGAAGTTCGGGGAGCGCATGCGCCGCCTGATGCAGCACGGCATCTCGCTGTACGGCTACCACTTGCCGCTCGACGGCCAGCCGGAGTTCGGCAACAACGCGCTTATCGCGATGGCGCTCGGCCTCAAGGTGGTCGAGGGGTTCATGGTCGAGGGCGAGAAGCCTGTCGGCTGGATAGGGGAGTTTGAAACCCCGGTTACCCGCAAGGCGTTTGTCGAAATTGCAAACCGAGCCTTCGAGCATGGGGTCCAGAATGCCCTGATGTATGGTTCAGACTTCATTCGCAGGGTCGGCATCTGTAGCGGCAGCGGGGCGAGCGGCATCGAAGAGGCCGTGAAGCTCGGCTGCGATGCCTTTATCACTGGCGATATCAAGGAATCCGTCCCCATCTTGTGCGAGGAACTGGGTTTCAACTTGGTCTCGGCGGGGCACCACCGCACCGAGGTTTTCGGCGTCCGCGCCCTAGCGGAAAAAATCCAGAAGGAACTCGGGATTCCCGCAAAATTTGTCGATATCGACAACCCGGTCTAAAAGAGGACTTTTGCCCGCCGGATAGTGCGAAATTTCACGAAAAAAAACTTTTTTTTAGATTTTTTTGCCCATTTTCAAAAAAAGGTGTATATTCAAAACATATTCCAACATGGAATATATGTGTGTGGAATAGAAGGATTTTATGAATAGATACGACCTTGTCCTTTTGGGGCTCATTCTTGAACACGAACGGAGCGGATACGATATCATTACCGAGGTTCGCGTTCGTGAACTGGACCGCTGGGCTAAAATCAGCACATCTACCATCTACAACCGCCTCATTACGCTGGAAAAGAACGGCTGCATTGTCGGGCATGCGGAACGCGACGGCAATAGGCCCGAACGCATGGTTTTCAACATCACGGACAAGGGCAAGGAAGTCCTCCGCAAAGAAGTTTTAAAACACCTGACCGGTTTCAACGATGATCCGCGCACGCTCGGTTTTGCCTTTTTGTATGGTGCCGAGAACAAGGAACTCATCCGCACACTCGAGGCCCACGAACGCCGCCTGGTGCAGGAAATCGAGAACCTGGAAAAGATGATTGCCGAAGAACCGCGCCCCACGCTCTACCCGGAAGGCCCGTTCCTCAACTGCATGAGCCGCGACCACATCCTTGTGGAACTCAAGTACGTGCGCGCCGCCATCGGCATCTTGCGCGACCCCATCCGCAACAAGAAACTCGACGGCTACTTCTACATCAACTTCGGCAACCGCGATTTTGAGAATTTCAACCAAAAAAAAGATTAGTAGACAGTAGACAGTAGGAAGTAGACAGGTATAATTTGGCGGCGAAGCCGCAATTATAACACTTCCTACTTCCTACCTCCTACTTCCTACTTTTCTATATTTACCGCGTTAAAATTAACAACCCCCTCTCACGGAGATACAATGGCTACAAAACAGATCAAGAAGGCTCCCAAGAAAGTCGCCCCCAAGAAGGTTGCAGCTAAGGCTGCTGCCAAGTACGGCTACTTTGACGATGCCAAGAAAGAATACGTGCTCACCACCCCGGCAACCCCGATCAAGTGGTGCAACTATGTCGGTACTTTGAACTTTGGTGGTATTGTGGATACCACCGGCGGTACCCTGGTTTGCAAGGGTGACCCGGCCCTGAACCGTATCACCAAGTACATCGCCCAGATGCCTTGCTCTGACTTCAAGGCCAGCACGATTTATATTCGTGTGAAGAACGCCAAGGGTTACACCGTGTTCTCTCCGTTCGTGGTCCCGACTCTCACCAAGATGAAGAAGTGGGAATGCCACGTGGGTCTGTCTTACATGCGCTGGATTGCCGAATGCGAAGGCCTCCGCACGCAGGTGACGATTTTTGTTCCGACCGGCTCCAACACTCTCCTCCAGGATATCCAGGTCACGAACCTCGGTGGTGCCGCCAAGGAAGTGGACATTATCCCGGTTTATGAATTCAGCCACTTCGAAGCCGAAAAGCAGCTCACGAACGCCGACTGGGTGCCGCAGACCATGACCCTCAAGGGCCACTGGGAAAAGGACGGCCACGTTGTGCTCGAACAGTATGCCTACATGAAGCGTGACTTCGCCGTGAACTACGTGACCGCCAACTGCAAGGTCGGTAGCTTCGACGGTGACCGCCGCGTGTTCCTCGGTATGAACGAAATGGGCTCCTGGGCCGCTCCGCTCAGCCTCGCCAACAAGGAACTTTCCAATAGCGAATGCGACCGTGGCGACAACATTGCCGCTCTCATGATTCACGGTGGCAAGATTGCTGCCGGCAAGACCTTCCGCACCTGCACCCAGCTCGGTCAGGAACAGAGCCTCAAGGTCGCCGCCAAGGCCATCAAGAAGTATCGCGACCTGAAGAACGTCGACAAGGCTTTCGACGAACTCGCCGCCTTCTGGCAGAAGTACCTCGCCACTATCCAGGTGGAAACTCCGGATGCAGCGTTCAACTCCATGGTGAACGTTCACAACCCGCGTCAGTGCCACACCACCAAGAACTGGAGCCGCTACCTGTCCCTGTACCAGCTGGGCTACGGCACCAGCCGCGGTATCGGTTACCGTGACTCCAGCCAGGACCTCATGGGCGTGATGAGCCACATGCCGGAAGAAGCTCTCCAGCTCGCCAAGAACCTCCTCTCCGTGCAGCGTCCGGAAGGTAACGCCATGCACCAGTACGCTCCGCTCGCCCTCGAAGAAGACAACGGCAACGAAGCGAACGCCGGTGACTCCCGCGAAAAGAAGGGCGTGCTCGATGAAAACGGCAACCCGGCTTACGCCGACTGGTACGGCGACGACCATCTGTGGATTGTCCTCACGGTCGCCAACTACCTCAAGGAAACCGGCAAGATGGACCTCCTCAACGAAGAGATTCCGTTCTACGAAGCCGGCAAGAAGCGTGCCCAGCGTGAAAAGGGCACGGTGCTCGAACACCTCAAGCGCTCCCTCAACTTTACCCGTACTCACCTCGGTAAGCACGGCCTCCCGCTCCTCGGCTTCGCCGACTGGAACGACTGCATGAACTTGCCCCTCGGTGCAGAATCCTCCTTCAACACGGGCCTCTATGCTAAGGCCCTCCTTGAAATGATGGACATCTGCGAAGCTCTTGGCGATACCGCTTCTGTCGAAATGTACAAGGGCTGGTACGAAGACGTCAAGAAGGCGTTCAACGACAGCGCTTGGGACGGCAAGTGGTGGGTCCGCTGGTTCGACAAGCAGGGCAACGCTTACGGCACCAACAAGGCCAAGTACGGCAAGATTTACTGCAATAGCCAGTCCTGGTCCGTGATTTCCGGCATCGCCAGCGGCGAACGCGCCGTGATGGGCATGGACAGCCTGAACAAGCTCCTCAACACCGCTAACGGCGTGAAGAGCTCTACTCCGGGCTACCGCGGCTTCGACCCGAACGTGGGTGGCATCTCCACCTATCCTCCCGGAGCCAAGGAAAACGGCGGTATCTTCCTCCACACCAACCCGTGGGTGATGATCGCCGAAACCATCCTCGGCCGTGGCGACAAGGCTTTCCAGTATTACAGCCAAATTAACCCGGCTGCTAAGAACACCAAGCTCGACGAGTTCGAATCTGAACCGTATTGCTACCCGCAGAACATCCTCGGTGACGAACACAAGCAGTTCGGTATGGGCCGTAACGCATGGCTCTCCGGCACCAGCTCCTGGACTTACCAGGCTGCTACGCAGTTCATCATCGGCGTGCGCGCCAGCTTCAAGGGCCTCATCGTGAATCCCTGCATCCCCTCCAAGTGGGACGGCTTCAAGGTGACCCGCAAGTTCCGTGGTGCTACCTACGAAATCGAAGTGAAGAACCCGAAGCACGTGTGCAAGGGTGTCGCCGAGATGATCGTCGATGGCCAGAAGATTGACGCGGATGTGGCCCCGATCTTCACAAAGGGAATCCATAAAGTGGTAGTAACCCTCGGATAATTTGAATTATAACCGTCGTGATACGGCGTTTCCCCAAAGAGGATAACTCCACTAAGGGGTAAACCCCAAGTGTCGTATAGTTCGCCCCCTCACGTACGTGAGTACGCTACGGGGGCTCGCGCCTTGTCTCACTCGGTTCTAATTCAAATTCGAATTTTTAGGTCCGCTTCTATTGAAGCGGATTTTTGCTTTCGCTAGGCTCTCTGCGTTTCTCGAAAGAGGATGTCATCCCCGCGAAGGCGGGGATCTTCTCGAAACCTTTAAGGTCCGCCTCTCACGGGGCGGATTTTTGTCTATATCAAATGATTTGGAAATTAACTTGTTTGAAATTGTGCTGGGAATAATGGCTATAGGTTTGGCTTCTATATATCCCTGTTGATTGGCCTTTTTGTTGAACCGGATGATATAGAAAGAGACCTTTAAGAAGGCAACATGGGTTTTCTGCTCTATTTGACGCCCTGTTTCATTGGTTAACCGGGAAATTGCTTGGTCGTTTCTCGTGCCTTTTTTCTATATTTAAGCCGGAAATTTTTTAAAAAGGATAGATAATGTCTATTAATTTCATTTCTCGTAGTGTGTTGGCCGTGGCCATGGTCGCGGGTGTTGCTTCTGCACAGTTGCTCAATAGCAAGAGCATGGACGTCATTCGCGTCGAAAAAGTGGGTATTTCTGCAGGTAAAATCGATAGCCTTGCTCAGATGCTCGGACACCAGCAGGCTCCCGGCAAGAAACTCACTGACGAAATGATGACGCAGCTCCGCTATGCCGTTATTGACAATCTTGTCGGTCAGGAACTCGTGAAGCTCGAATGCAAGAAGCAGGGCATCAAGGTCTCCGCCGCTAAGGTGGACAGCGTTTCCAAACTCTTCAAGGCCCAGTTCGGCAGCGAAGAAGTCTTCCAGAAGGAACTGAAGAAGTCGCATACGACTCCGGAACAGTTCAAGTCCAAGATCGAAGATCAGCTCAAGAGCGAAATCCTCCTCGAGAAGAATGTTCCGTATCCGAAGGATCCGACCGAAAAGCAGCGTGAAGCCTACTGGGAACTCAATAAGGGCAAAGTTCCTATAAACGATACTATCAGCGGTGCTCGCATCTTCATCAACACCAAGGGTAAGTCTGCCCAGGAAATCAGCGATGCCAAGGACATGCTGAAGGGTCTTGCCGCCCAGGTGCGTTCCAAGAAGGCAACTTTCGCCCAGCTTGCCGCTGTTTACAGCGATGACAAGGATGCCAAGAAGACTGGCGGCGTGATGGCCAAGTTTGTGGCCAAGAGCAAGGGTGACGCCTTTGCCAAGGCTGTCGCAAAGATTAAGGTCGGTGAAATGACCGAAGTCATGACCGAGAAGGACGGCGTTTCCATCTTCATGCTCACCGAACGTAACGATGGTAAGTACGAAAGCTACAAGTTCCAGATTGACTACATCCTGCGTGTGCAGGCCGAGCAGGAACGCCAGATGAAGCTCAAGGCTTACCTCGACGGTCTTGGAAAAATCTATAAGGTGCAGTACATCGACAAGAAGTACCAGCCGCCTGAGGCCATTGGTGCTAATTAACTAACCACCAACCACTAATTATTTATGTTTCAAACTACACATACCGGGCTTATCGAACTGCGCAGCCGCATAGATAAGCTCTGGGGGTATCTTTGACTTAGAGGCGAAGCAAGAAGAGCTTTACGTCCTCGAAAAGGATTCTAGCGACCCGGACCTGTGGAACGACCAGGAAAAGGCGCAGTCCATGATGAAAAAAATCGGCAACCTGCGTGGCCTCCTCGAATCTTGGAAGGAGGTTTCGCAGTCGTGCGACGACCTCGCCGAACTGTACGAGATGTCCAAGGACGAAGAATCCGCCGACCTTACCGCTTCCATCGAATCCGATATTGCCGCACTGAAGGCGCGTGTCGAGGAAATGGAATTCAAGAAGATGTTGAACGGGCCGGACGACGCCTGTGCCTGCCTCATGTCCATCCACCCGGGTGCGGGCGGTACGGAATCCCAGGACTGGGCGTTGATGCTGTTCCGCATGTACACGCACTTCTTTGAACGTGAAAACATGGACTTCAAGGTAGTGGACTTTCAGGAAGCCGAGGACGCCGGCCTCAAGAGCGCGACGATTGAGGTGACTTGCGAGAACGCCTACGGGTTGCTCCGCTCCGAAATCGGGGTGCACCGCCTGGTGCGCATCAGCCCCTTTGACGCGAACGCCCGCCGCCACACGAGCTTTACTGCTGTGTACCTGTACCCCGAGCACGAGGACGTGGAATTTGATTTGGACATGGCCGACGTACGTGTGGATACCTACCGCAGTAGCGGCGCGGGTGGCCAGTACATCAACAAGACGGACTCCGCCGTGCGTATGACTCACTTGCCCACGGGCATCATGGCGAGCTGCCAGACGGAACGCAGCCAGATCCAGAACCGCGAGACCTGTTACAAGATGCTCAAGACGATGGTGGCCGAGCACTACCGCCTCGAAGAAGAGGCGAAGCGTGACGCCCGCATGGCCGAGAAGAAGAAGGTCGAGTGGGGGAGCCAGATCCGTAGCTACGTGTTGCAGCCCTACCAGATGGTGAAGGACTTGCGTACCGGCGTGGAAACGTCCGACACCGCGGGCGTACTTGACGGTAAAATCAAGCCGTTCATCAATGCGTATTTGCTAAGCACGAGCGAAGCGCAGAAGTAAGACCGCTCTTTCATCTAAAAAAATCCCCGGTTCTTGCCGGGGATTTTTGCATGAGATTGTCGCGCCCTTGGCGCCAAACTAAAACTCGCCGCTCATAGCTCACAGCTCATAGCTCATAGCTACTTGCGCCAGACTCCGATAAGGCTCTTGTTCCTACGCAGGGCAAGCCACAGCGTGGGCCAGATGAGAATCAAGTCGCGGATGAGGCTTGTCCAGGCTTCTGCCTTGTCCTGTGCGCCTTCGAGTTCAAAGCAGCCGCAGGTGATGCCGAGGTCGTTCCAAAGCGCCCAGGCGAGTGCGATGATAAAGCTCACGAACATCCAGAAAATGGCGAACGCCGATTCCTTCACGAACGGAGTAAATATCATGGCGAGGCCGAACCACAGTTCGAACTGCGGGTACACCAGCGCGAAGAAGTTGTTCACGAAGTCGAGGTGCAACGCCGAGAAAAACTGGTACTGTGCCACCAGCGTTGCGAATTGGTGCGGGTCCTGGATCTTGAAAATCGAAGCGAAGATGAACATGCCGCCGATGCCGATACGGCAGAGCGTCTCGAGCGCACGGATGGTGAAATCTTTTTGCAACTTGAATGCAGGAATGATGAGGAGACCGCAGGCGATGCAAGCGCCGACACCCACATGGATGTTGTAGCGGTAGGCCTTCGGCCATATCTTGATGAGCCAGTCCTGGTCAGTAAACGTGAGGAAGGTTTCGGGGAAACTGATTTCTGCGACGCCCACGGCGACAAGGAAACTTGCAACGAGGAGAATCACGCCCGCGATGATGGAGCGCTTGAGGTTCTGTTTTTCAAAGCATTCAATCATGGTTCGCCTCCTACAGAATATCCGCCGGTTTTTCCATCACGTCTTGCGTGCCGATCCAGTCGACAGACTTGTCGTCGCTTACGCGGACGTTGTTGATGATGGCGAGAATGATGCAGAAAGCTGCTATGCCAAGGAGTATAATCCAGTTCAATGATTTAAGATAATCGAGAGTGTATTTATAAAATTTTTGAACGAGTTCTTTCATGTTGTTCAATATACAAAAAAACAGGGCCCGCCAAGGCTGGTCCTGTTGAATCAAAATGATTTTTACGTTATGAGTTATTAGTGGACTCCGTTGCCGTCGGCCACGTCGCAGGTCACGGGCTTGCCGTTCACTTCGAGGGCGAGGGCATCGCAGAATACCGCGCCACCCTTGACGGAAAGCGCAATCTTCTCGAAATCCTTCACCTTGAGTTCGCGGGGTTCGCTCGGGGCGACACCCTTGAACAGGGCGCGGTCACCGGGCTTCGCATCTTCGGGGACGCTCACGAGCTTGCAGGTGTGCGCTTCGGCGTCGAGGTCGCCGGCAAAGAGCATGCCCTGGCTCATGATGCCGCGCAGTGCGCTCGGCTTGAGGTTTGCGAACAAGAGAATTTTGCGGTCCTGGAGTTCTTCGGCCTTGTAGCTGTTCTTGAGGCCGCTGCAGATGGTGCGGAGTTCGCCTTCGCCGGCATCGATCTTGAGCACGTAGAGGCTCGTGGCATCCGGGTGATCGGCCACTTCCTTAATCTGGGCCACGCGCATGTCCATGGCGGCGGGCACGTCGGCGGCTGTCAGGGGCTTGTTCTGCTTGGGCTTTTGTTGCTGCGGCTGTTGCTTCACTTCTTCTTCTATGCGCGGGAAGAGCGGCTTGCCTTCGCCGAACACTTCGCCACCCTTCAAAATACCCCAGACAAGGTCGTTCTGGTCGGTGAACTTGCTGCCGAGCATGGCGAGGCCTTCCTTGGACTTGGTCGGGATGACCGGCCAGAGCAGGCACAGCGAGAGGCGCACGGCTTCGGCAGAGACGAAGAGCACGGTCGCGAGTTCGTCCTTCATGGCGGGGTCCTTCGCGAGCTTCCACGGGGCCTTGACTTCGAGGTAGCGGTTCACGCTGCGCACGAGCGTCATGATTTCGTCGATGACCTGCGAGAGCTTGACTTGCGGCACCCATTCCATGACGTTCGTAATGACGCGCTTGGCAATCGTGATGACTTCGTTTGCGGCGTCATCCAGCGGGGCGGCAATAGCGGGGAGCTTGCCTTCGAAGTTGTTGAGCACCAGGCGGTGTACGCGGTTCAGCACGTTGCCGAGGTCGTTCGCAAGGTCGCTGTTGATGCGGCGGACAAAGCCTTCGTGCGTGAAGTTTGCATCCTGGCCTACAACCATCGCCGAGGCGAGGAAGTAGCGGAAGGCATCCACGCCGTACTTTTCCATGTAATCCATCGGGTTTACCACGTTACCTGCGGACTTGCTCATCTTGTCGCCGCCGTTCACGAGCCACCAGCCGTGGGCGAGGATGTGCTGCGGGAGTGGGATGTCAAGAGCCATGAGCATCGTCGGCCAGTAAACGCTGTGCGTCGTCAAAATGTCCTTGCCGATGAGGTGGTAGGTGGCTGGCCAGATCGGCGTGCCGTCCTTGTAAGTCTTGTGGAAAGCGGTCGAGGCGCTCACGTAGTTGAGCAGGGCGTCGAACCACACGTAGGTCACGTAATCTTCGTCGAACGGCAGCGGGATACCCCAGCTGAGGCGTGCCTTCGGGCGGCTGATGCAGAGGTCGTTCAGCGGCTGGCGCAGGAACCCGCGGATTTCGTTCCAGCGGTAGTCCGGCACAATCCAGTCCTTGTGGCTTTCCAAAAAGTCAATGAGCTTTTGCTGGTAAGAACCCATCTTGAAGAAGTAGTTCTTCTCCTTGAGCCATTCCACCGGGCGGTGGCTGATGGGGTCGCACTTGTTCTCGTCGAGTTCGTCTTCGCCGAAGAAGCGTTCCTCGCCGACGGAGTACCAGCCTTCGTATTCTTTGGAATAAATTTCGCCCTTGTCCCAGAGCTTCTGGAGGCATTCCTGCACGTAGGCCTTGTGCTGCGGCATCGTGGTGCGGATAAAGAAGTCGTTCTCGATATCCATCTTTTTCCACAGGTCCTCGAAGCGGTGGTAGTATTCGTCCACGTGCTCCTGCGGGGAGACTTCGCGCTTGGCGGCTGCGCGTTGCACCTTCTGGCCGTGTTCATCCGTGCCGGTCAGGAAAAATGTCTGGTAGCCGATAATCTTGTGGAAGCGGGTGAGAATGTCCGCGAGAACAGTGGTGTAGGAGTGCCCGATATGCGGGGCATCGTTAACATAGTAAATAGGCGTTGTGACGTAAAAATTCTTCATGTGCCCAAATTTAAAAAAAATCCAGAAAAAGATTCCTGGATTTTTGTTTGGAAGATAAATTCTCGGCCCTGTTTCGGGGCTTGCATCACTTACCTTAATATAAACAAAATAATTTTTTAGTACAACTTATAAATGTAAAATTTATTTATCATTTAACTCGGCAGGGCGGTTTGACGGCTCTTTTTTGCTTTTTTTGCACATCTGTCCACCTTTTTTTTTGTAAATATTCTAAATTTGCCCCCGTGACTGTTCGATTCATTGCCAAGGCGTGAATCACCCCACCCGCTCCTACAGGAGCATCCCCCTATGGCCGTCAAGTCTCCCAGGAGGCGCTAGTAAGATGGCCCCCAATAACAACACACATACAGTCACCCCGCTTGCAGGTTATTTTCCAGCCTGCCTGTGTGGTCAACCCTTACTTTATGAGGTGCCCAGATGGAAATAATCACACTCGCATGCACGCTCGTCGTAGTGGTGCTTTGCATTGTTATCCTTGCCAAGGTTAACAAGCTTCTCACGATGCTTCGTACCCCGATTTTCAAGAAGCTCACCCCGGACATGAACCTGAAGCCGGCTTCTCGCCGTCCTATCAGCTCCCAAGAAATGGCCCAGCGCGGTGAACGCAACAACAGGGAAAATCGTGGTGGCAAGGATCGTCCTAACAAGGACAATCGCGAAAATCGCGGTCAGAACAACCAGGCTCAGTCTGGTCGTGACCGTAACGAACAGCGTCAGGAACGTGGCCCGCGCCGTGATCGCCGCGAAGGCCGTCCGCGTCGCGAAGCTGCTCCTGTGGCTCAGGCTGAACAGGCCGCTCCTGCTGTCGAGGCCCAGGCTCAGGCTCCCGCCGTCGCCGAAGTCCAGACGGAACGTCGTCCGCTTGCTCCGCGTATCCCGGTCGAAACTCCGGCCGCTCCTGTTGCCGAAGTCGCCCCTGTTGCCGCTCCTGCGGAAACTCAGGTCGAAGCTGTGGAAACCACTTTTGATCCGACAAAGGTGCGCTATGGCCGCCGTAACGTGATCAAGAAGGCTCCGGAACTTTCCGACGAAGAAGCTTAATCAGCGGATTCGGGAAAATTCAAGCGAAATTAACCCAGCCCTTTGGGCTGGGTTTTTTGTATAAAGAAAAATTTTTGGGAGGGCTATTTGGTGAAGGCCTGGATTTCGTCTGTGTTTATGTTGTTTGAGTTAGCATAGACGACAGATACAATTTGGAGCGATACTCCCGGAGTCTTGCTGATTACGCTGTTGAGCGCCATGGCTCCCATTTCGAACGTATTCGGAATGGCAGTGAAGATGATATCTCCGTTACGGATACCGTCTTGGATGGGCTCGTTCATATCGACGGCATAAACGCTTTTACCCTTGAGGAGGGCCATCGATTCTTCGTTGACGAACGAACCAGTTGCGAAAGCAACCGCAAAGTTCTCGTCTTGGTGCTGAGACACATATTTCTCGATGCTGTCTTTGGCTTCGTTCGCATCATTTACGATGAGGACATCGACTCGGTTCTTGCCGAGCGAGCGCTGGATAGCCATACTTCTGTCGTATGAGCCGCCAATGGCATAGCAGAGTGTAAGAACCTTGTTTTCCTTGATTTGTTCGCCAATTTCTTTGCCAATCTTATCGTTGTCTGCAACCACCGTTGTCCGGACGGTTGTCTGGAGCGGGCTGTTTTCATGCAATTGCTGGTCTACGACAACGATGGGGACTTTTGTTCCCGTAAGGACAATCATGTTCTCGATGGCTTTGTCGCTAGGCATCATGATGATCCCCTTCAAGTTCGGGATGTCAGAAATGCCACTGAGCGTCTTGAGTACGGTCGTATTGACTGTGTCCGCATCGCGGTAGACAGTCATTATCTTGTAATTTTCCTGGTCGCCGATTTCCTTTGCTCCACGATAAATCTGGTCCCAATATGGAATCTTGCTCCCGAGCAGCATAAGTATAGTGCCATTGCTCTTTTCGGAACCATCTTTGGGAACATCATTATTGCCACATGACGTCAAAAATGCCATGCCAAATGAAGCAACAAGTAAACTTAAACGAACTATCATAGAGTACTATGAATAATAGAAAAAAAATTCGTTTAGAACACCCTAGAATTCCACAAGTCCTTTTTCGGCATCGGCGAGGATGACCTTCGTCACAATTCCCACGAAAAGTCCGTGCCCGACAATACCGACGATGTGCTCTAAATCACGTGCGAGCTTGTCGGGGTTCTCGATGATGCCGAACTTGGCATCGGCGATGAGGTTGCCTGAGTCACTGATGACCGGACCATCCTTGCCCGGAGCACCCATGCGCACCTTGAGGTCGCCGCCGAGTTTTTTCACGCGTTCAGTCACCACGGCGATGGCTCCCGGAATGATTTCGAGCGGCACAGCGAACTTTTCGCCGAGTTTCGAGACTTTCTTGCCCGAGTCTGCGATAATCACGTAGTTGTCGGTCATCGAGGCGACAATCTTTTCGAGCAGGTGAGCGGCACCGCGGCCCTTGATGAGGTTCTTGTTGTCGTCGATTTCGTCGGCTCCGTCAATCACCATGTCGAGGTGGGAAACTTCGCCCATCTCTTTGAGCGGGATGCCGAGGCTACGGCACTGGAGCGTGGTGCTCCAGCTGGTGCTCACGCCAACGACGTTTAAACCTTCGGTCTTGATGCGTTCTGCGAGGCGGTTCACCATGTGTGCTGCGGTACTGCCCGTACCGAGCCCAACGGTCATGCCGTCCTTGATCATGTCTGCTGCGCGGACACCTGCCGCTTTCTTGAGTTCGTCCATCGTTGCCATTAGCGCCATCTCCTATCTTCGTTTTGGTCGTAATCGCCGTCAAAGCTGTTGTCGTAATTGTCGTCGCCGTAATCGTCGTAATCTTCGTCCGGGAATCCGGATTCCAGTTCGGTGAAACTTGGCGATTCAATAGAAACGACTTCTACTTCGAAAATCAAATCCTTGCCCGCAAAGGGGTGGTTCCCGTCTACAAGGACAGTATCCTTGTAGATTTCTTTAACGACGTAAATGCCGTCGCATTCTTCGTCGTCGTTCAAGTTCAAGTCGTCGCAGAACTCGTCTGCTGTCTCAGGGAGCTGGAATTCGCGGATGTCGTTGTCCTGGAACATTTCGAGTTCCATTCCGAGCCAAAGTTCACCGACATCGCGCAGTTCGTCCTTGGGAACCTGCATCACGAGGTCCTTGCGGTATTCTCCATAACCCAGCCTGCTGGGTATCTTTACGGAGAATTTTTCGCCGAGCCTGCGCCCGAGGAGTGCCGATTCGAGCCCCGGGATAATATTGTTGTAACCGTGGATATAGACAAAGGGGTAAGAGGGAGGAACTTCCTCAAGAATCCTGCCGGACAATTCCTTGAGGACATACGCAATGCTCACCTTTGTCTTGTCTTCTATGATTTCCATACGGGCGCAAATATAGATATTTATAAACCACTAATCACCACCCCCCAATCACTAACCACCAACCACTAATCGCTATTTTACTACATTACGGCTATGCTTTACGGAATATGTTCTGACATCCATTCCAACCTTGCCGCTTTCGAGGCCGTGTTGCAGTCCATGGAGGACAACCACGTCGAAAGGACGGTTTGCCTGGGCGATCTGGTTGGGTATGGAGCCGACCCTAATGAATGTGTTGAACTGGCCAAAGTGAATATGGATATTTGCTTGATAGGGAATCACGACAGTGTGGCTATCAAGCACGAATCCAGCCTGGGATTCAATCCCTTTGCCAAGCAGGCTATCGAGTGGACGCAGCGGGCTTTGTCCGTGGATTCTGTCGCGTACATCCGCTCGTTGCCATACATCCACGAAGAAAACGACATTTATTTTGTACATGCTTCGCCCTTGAGCCCGGCGGACTGGGTTTACGTGACCGAACTGGAAGATGCACTGGATGCGTTCGAGAATTTTTCTGGACGTTACTGCTTTGTCGGCCATACGCACAGCCCGATTATCGTGGCGAGCCGTTCGTTAGCGATTCCCAAGGTACTGGACGAATACGAATACGTGATTGCCGATACCGAGCGCCTGTTGGTGAACGTGGGCAGTGTGGGCCAGCCCCGCGACCGCGATCCGCGTGCCTGCTGGTGCCTGCTCGATACCGAGACCAAGTGCGTGCGCCTGATTCGCGTGGATTACGATATCGCCCGGACGCAAGAAAGCATGCGCAAAGCCGGAATGCCAAGCTTCTTGATAGATAGACTGAGTGTGGGAAGGTAAATAGTAGACAGTAGGAAGTAGACAGTAGACAGTAACTTCCTGCTAAAAAACTTCTAACTTCCTACTTCTAACTTCCTACTAAATCATGAAATGGGTTCTCGCAGTTTTTGGTAAGGCTGGCTCGCCGTTCATCGCGGACGAGGTGGAAAAGTATGTGAAGCGCCTGCGTGGCGGCATGTTCCCGCTCGAGGTCGTGGAACTCAAGGAATCGAAGCTCGATGACCGCGTGCAGTCGCTTGCCCAGGAAGCCGCTCTCTTTGAGAAAAAATTCCCCAAGTCGGAATACCGCCGCGTTATTTTGTCCGAAGAAGGCAAACTCATGGATACGGTGAAGCTTTCCGATACCTTGCGTGACCGCTTCCCGGGAAATATCGTGTTTTTGATTGGGTCGGCTTACGGCATCGACGAAAATTTGAAAAAGACGGCGGATTTGCTGCTTTCGCTATCGCCCTTGACCTTTACGCACGACCATGCCCGCGTACTTTTTGCCGAACAGCTCTACCGCGTGCAGATGGTGATGCAGAATCATCCGTATCATCATAGATGAAATTAAATATGGGGACTAATCTTATAAGGGGTTAGGATCTAGAGAATAGAGGTTAGTGAAAAGAATCACGCACTTCGTGCGTTAATAACAGACGGCGAAGCCGTGATATTTCTCCCTAGCCCCTAGATCCTAGCCCCTAGATCCTAGCCTCTAGATTCTCATCCCTAGATTATACCCCCTTCTCTCTATTTACTATATTTGGCGCCATGAATTCCGAAATCGAAAAACGACGCACTTTCGCCATCGTCAGCCACCCTGACGCGGGTAAGACCACCATCACCGAAAAGTTCCTGTGGTATGGGAACGTGATTCGCGAGGCGGGCCACGTGCGCGCGAAGGCGAACCGCAGCTACACCGTGAGTGACTGGATGAAGATCGAGCAGCAGCGCGGTATTTCGGTTTCGAGCTCCGTTTTGAACTTCCCGTTCGAAGGTTGCATGTTCAACCTCGTCGATACCCCGGGGCACCAGGACTTCTGTGAAGACACCTACCGCGCCCTGACCGCCGTGGATGCGGCACTCGTGCTTATCGACAGCGTGAACGGCGTGGAAAAGCAGACCATCAAGCTCATGGACGTGTGCCGCATGCGCCACACCCCGATTATCACGTTCATCAACAAGATGGACCTCGACGGTCGCCATGTGCTCGACCTGCTCGACCAGATTGAAAATATTCTGCATATCAAGACGGCACCGTTCACCCTCCCGATTGGCGTGGGTAAACTCTTCAAGGGCGTGTACTCCATCGCCGAGAACACCTTCCACACCTTCAACAAGGAAGAAGGGCACCAGGAAATCATCCAGATGGAAGGCCCGGACGATCCGCGCCTCGTGGAAATGTGCGGCGAGAACTGGGTGGAACAGTTCAAGGAAGAATACGAGATGGTCACGGGCGGCATGGACCCGTTCGATCACGAGAAGTTCCTGAAGGGCGAAATGTGCCCCGTGTTCTTCGGTTCTGCCGTGAACAACTTCGGTGTGCGCCAGTTGCTGAACGCTTTTGCCAAGCTTGCGCCGCCCCCGATGGTGCGCGAAACCGACAAGCGCCCGGTGAGCCCCGACGAGGATGCCTTCAGTGCATTTGTTTTCAAGATTCAGGCCAACATGGACCCCAAGCATCGCGACCGCACCGCCTTCCTTCGCATCTGTTCGGGCAGCTTTACTCGTGGCGAGAAGGTCTATCACGTTCGCACTGGTCGTGACATCCGCCTGGCCGCCCCGACGGCGTTCCTCGCAAAAGACAAGGAAGTCATCGACCACGCCTGGGCCGGAGACATCGTGGGTATCAACGACCCGGGACTTTTCCGCATCGGTGATACGCTGACTGACGGCGAAAAGATTAACTTCACCGGCATCCCGGACTTTGCCCCGGAACACTTTGCCCGCGTTACTTTGTTGAACCCGCTCAAAAGCAAGCAGATGGCAAAGGGACTTGCCGAACTTTCCGAAGAAGGCGCGACCCAGCTTTATGAACCGCTCAAGTCGGCCATCCCCGTGATTGGTGTGGTGGGCGAGTTGCAGTTTGATGTGCTCAAGTTCCGCTTGCAGAGCGAATACGGCGCCGACGTATCCCTGGACCGCGTTCCGGCTCACGGCATCCGCTGGGTGTCGGGTCCCGAGAAAGACATGGGCAAGTTCGCCGAGGAATACGCGATGGACTGCATGATGGACAAGGAAAGGAACCTTGTCTGCTTGTTCCCCAACGAATACCGTCTGAATCTTGCTGTCAAGAACTACGAGAACCTGAAGTTCGCTGAAACCTCGCAGGGCTAACGGCTGTCCGGAATTTTTACGGATACAAAAAAGAGAGCTTGTCCGGCTCTCTTTTTTTGAAAGTCGAATTGCTTTTACAGCGTGGCCTGGAACTGGTGGAACTTTTCCAGGAGTTCGTCGTAGGTCTTGGTGGCTTCGAGCTGCGGGAACTGGGCCACGATGGAATCCGGCGCACAGAAGAACACGCCCTTTTCGGCTTGCTTGAGCATTCCCGTATCGTTGAAGGAGTCGCCCGAGGCGAACACTTTGAAGTTCAGCGCTTGCAGGTGCTTCACGACTTGAGTCTTCTGGTCGCTCATGCGCAGGCGGTAACCCTTGATGCGGTCGTTTTCCACGATGAGGTTGTGGCAGAAAATGGTCGGGAAAGCGAGGTTCTTCATGATGGGGTAGGCGAATTCCTGGAACGTATCCGAGAGGATGATTACCTGTGTCTCGTCGCGGAGTTTGTCCATGAAGTCGCGAGCGCCTTCAAGCAGGCCGAGGTTCGCAATAACGTTCTGGATATCCGAAAGCTTGATGTTTTCGCGGTCGAGAATTGCGATGCGGCCCTTCATGAGCACGTCGTAGTCAGGAATGTCGCGGGTGGTGAGGCGAAGGTCCTTGATGCCGGTCTTTTCGGCGACAGCAATCCAGATTTCGGGGGCAAGGACACCTTCAAGGTCCAGGGTAACGACACATTGCTTGGTAAACATAGTAATCAGTGGTTAGTGGTTGGTGGCTAGGAGAAGACTAGTTTCTCTCGTTTCTCGTCTTTCGTCTCTCGTCTATGATTGTTTGCAAATCATCTACGGTGATTGTGTATTTTGTGCGGCAGAAATCGCAGACGACTTCAAGATCCTTGCCTTCCTTCATGAGGTCTTCCAGATCGGCAGTCTTGAGGGTCGCGAGCGTTGCGACGGTGCGTTCCTTGCTGCAGGGGCAGAACGGCTTCGGATCGATTTCTTTCACGATGTCAATATCGTAGGGGCCGCGCAGTTGGTCTAGCAGTTCATCTAGGTCAAAACCTTCGGGCGTGTTCATGTCCTTGAACTTCGGCAGGTTTTGCACGATGACTTCAATTAAGTTGATGTCCTTGTCTTCGAGGTCGGGGAAGGCCTCGATGTAGAAACCGGCAGCGTAGTCGAGCTTGCTCGGGTCTTCGTTGTTGAATGCGGCTTCGATGCCCACGGCGGAGCGAATCTGTTCGGACTGCAAAAGGTAGGTGGCTAGGTTCTGGCCCATCGATACGGAGGGGGCCTCGATAATGCTTTCGTGGACGCGCTTGCCCAGTTCGTTCAGCTTTATGACGCTCACGCTCTGCGGGAGGAGGGCCGGTTCGTTCCCGCCGACGGCTTGGAGCTCGGGCTGCGGAATCATAGCGCGCACGAGTCCCTGCGGCGTGGAATCCGACTGGATGTGTGTGATTTCTCCCGAAAAACGCGTGGTCAGGCTTACCGTGCCGGGGAACTTGAGGCTTGCGCTCAAGAAAATGCTTGCGATGGAGTTCTCGGCGAGGAGTTTCAGTGCGAAACCTTGCGCATTGTGGAATTTGCCGATTTCGTTCATCGTCGCGGTCAAATCGACGACTATCAGGCGGAAGGGCGTCTTTTTGCCCGTAGCGCGGATGATGCGGTCCTTGAAATTCATGGCCCAAATATAGTAAATAGAGATTATATGACTGGGCTCACAAAAGTGGGGGCCCTGAATAAAAAATTTTTTTATTGGCTCCTTTTTAATTGAAAAGGTTATATTTTATTTACAAACATAATGCAAAGAGAGGGTGCACATGAAAACAAGAAAAGTATTTCTGGCAATAGCGGTCGCATCTGCTGTTAGTCTAGCATTTTATGGCTGCGATGGCAGTGGCCCTTCTGGGGCTGATGGGACTGAGTCCAACACTGACAACGGGTCTGGCAGCGGCTCCGGCTCGGGCAATGGGTCTGGCAGTGGCTCCGGAGCAGGTAATGGTTCGGGCAATGTTTCCGGTAATGGTTCTGGTTCCGGCTCTGGATCCGGTAGCGTCGTTTCGTGCTATGTGGAAATGCCCGGTGGGGACGGCTCTGCGTCTTGTTCCGAGGTGCCAACATCCTATATGACCACGGACCAGTTCAAAGAAACTTGTAACGCGCAAAACATAGAAGGCTTCTCTAAGGCTACTTTTGGCACGGGATGTCCTGCCGGTGGGAAAAAGTGCAACCAAGGTGGCGGCATCGTAGCCTATTACTATGGGGCTGCAGCCGAAGTCAATTCTTGCCTGGATGAATACAGTGATGACAACTCCGGCTCCGCTGATAGCGATTATAGCAGTCCAAAAATAAAGAGCGGTAGCGAGGCGACAATCTCGGGGAGTGTCTATTCTTGCAAGACTGTTTCTTCCGGCCATTCTTATTGTGGCGAAATCAGTCAATCGTCAAGTGACGTAACCGATTTCCAGCTTGACTGTAGTGAAGAGAATGGTACCTGGGGAACGGGCTGCCCCTCTTCGTCAAAGAAATGCTTGTTTTATGATTTGCTGATTTACTTCTACGATTCCGCCGATATGGCGAAGAGTTGTGAACAGCTATATGAAGAAGAGTGGTAGTTGCAAGATTTCTCCCTTTTTCGCCCCCCTCCGGGGGCTTTTTTTATTGAGGGGCGTATAAAAGAACTCTTTTGAATTGATTTATACGCCCTTTTGTTACTTTGTTTGTTCCATAAATTCGCAATTTACCTCTGAGGGGCGTATAAATAGATGCTCTGGAGTCAATTTATACGCCCCAAGATGTTGTTTTGGCCTTTAGTTCGCGATGAAAAACGGATTTGGGGCATATAAATTGTACGTTTTTGGCTATTTTATACGCCCCAGTGTGAAAAAATTGCCCTATGGGGCAATGCTGCTGCGTGGCTGCAAGTTCGACTGCCAGGTCCTTGAAACAGCTTGAATCAATTGTTGTCTTTGTCTTGTACTTCTTGAACTCGAAGGACTTGGATTTCGAGGTGTGCTTTGCTTGAACTGTTATTTGTTTAACATTTTGTAATATACAAAATGTTAAATGAACGCCCGAGAACCATATTGCTTGTTTTTTAAATTAATCTCATTTGCCTAGGGCTCCGCCCTAAAAGCCAGCTTCTAAGGCTTGATGGTTATCGGCGTGCCGTCTTTGACGGCGGCGTAGATTTCTTCGATTTCGTCGTTCGTGACGGCGATGCAGCCGGCGGTCCAGTCTTTCCACTTGTGCCAGAATTTAAAGAGGAATGCAGGGACCTTGTTCGGATAGCCGTGGATCATAATGTCGCCACCGGGCTCGTAATTGCCTTCTTTTGCGGCCTTGATTTGCTCTGCGTTCGGGTACGAAATCTTTAGCGATAAATGGAAAATGCTTTTGGGGTTGTGCTTCTCGATGGTGTAATTGCCCTCGGGTGTCTTGTTGTCACCTGATTTGACCTTCGCTCCCACAGGATTCTTGCCCAATGAAATTCTGTACGTCTTGACAACACTATCGCCGTTGCGCAAGTGCATTTGGCGCTTCGCCTTTTCTACGAGAATGTTGTCAATGGGTGAGGTGAGCACGGGTTTAGGGGATTCCTTTTCCGAAGAGCAAGAGAATAAAAGAAATGTTAGTAAAAGTAGGAGGAGTATTCGATTGATTGTCATCTTGTTTCCGCAGAAATTCTTTGTGAACGAATATATTTTTTTTTGAATAGGGGAGGGGAAAGCCTTCCCCTCGCTGCAGCCCCGGCTCGCCATTGTCATTGCGAGCGTAGCGAAGCAATCTCTAGCCTTCACGTATGCCGGGTCTTCCGCTTCCCCTTCGCTTAGGGCTCTGCCCTAAAACCCGCTGCCATTCTGGTAAGGTTTTTGTGCAAAATTTCTTAGAAGAGATGAATTTGGTAAAGCATTGATTTTTTTATTGAATTCATCGGAAAATACATAAGGATAGGAACGATATGCAATGAGAAGTCCTAGAGAATCATTGATGTTTCTTGTTTTTTTTGCATTTTTCATTGTTAAATCTTGAATTCGGCAGATGTTAGATGCATCTGCAACGGTATTCTCGTCGAGTAGATTAAGCTGACTAAATTCATAGTCTGAAATCGGCATGAATCCATAATACGTTCCCACCTTCAATGCTGCATTCAAGAATGTTCGCAAAGAATCATATTTACCTTCGTCAAGGGCTCGGATTATGCTAGAGCGGACGGATATTTCTGAAAGTGGAGGAATAGATTTTTTTTGTTGATACGGCTTTAATTTCAATTCGTTTGGAGAAACATCTTGCCATTTATTTTGGGGGATATATTCCGAATAGCTTTCCAACTTTCGGATGCCGCTTATTCCAATCGCGCCATTGCTCAATATCGTGTCAGGTTTTAGCATAAATACTCGCGTCGACGAATCTAGATTTGATGCTGGCCCTAACTCGATAAGCCTCTTTTGTTCTTCACTAAAGAACAACCCTTGGCGTTCCACAAATGAGAATTCAAAAACAGAATCCCATGGTGCAGATTTCCATGCGCCATCTTGTTCGTCATAAAATTTAATGACTTTGATTTTTCCTTTTGTGTATAAAGGAGTTTGGTTTATGGATAATGCTTGGCTAAGTGCGAATCTCTCATTTTCAGGAAGAATGTTCGAATTTTCTAGATATCGATGAAATTGCTTGTTGTCTGCATCTATGGCTACATCAGCGATGCAGATTTCCCAACATCCCGATCCGTTGTCTTTCTCTAATGACCATAACTCTCCGTAAATGAGAATATCTGGCTTGGTTGAATTTATCTTTTCGCGGCTTTCGGAATAAGGAATCTTCGTTTTTCTGGGGCGCGGAATAGGGTTCTTTTCGTAGAGTTCTCGGTATTTTGCGTAATGCTTTATGGCATTTTTTATTCGTCCATGCTTCATTTCGGATAAGGCGAAACCCATGTAGATGTGCGGATTTAGGGAATCTAATAGCCATGCCTTATTGAACTCATAGACTGCATTATAACCATAGGGGTAGTCTTCAAATTCAGCAAACCCCTCTTCAATATAATAGTTCACGTCATTGTGTGTTGATTCTGTGTTTTTTATTTCGATAAGATCACTTTGATAAGACGAGTCCGCTTTGATTTCGTCAAATGTATTTTCAGGATATCCATATTGAGGTATTCTGCTAAGGGGCGCGTGATAGCACCCAACAAACAGAGTTGACAAACCGAGTAGTAAAACAAAGGATAAACGCATACTTATAAAATAAGAAAAAAAAGCCCAGGGCTTCGCCCTAAAACCCGAAACAAGAAATCTACATCAAAAAAGTTGCATATTGGTGCGTTTTTATATATATTTGGTGTGATTTGAAACCTAAAGGGGCATTTTATGTCGCAAACAACATTCAGCATTAGGATGGAATCCGATCTTAAAAAAGAATTCGATGAATTGTGTGAGGAATTCGGCATGTCCATGACGACGGCTATTAATGTCTTCGCTCGTGCTGTTGTGCGCGAACGTCGAATCCCGTTCGAGGTCTCTTCTGCGACGGTTCCGCAGTTTGTTGCAGAACGTCGGGCTTTTTATGATGCTTCTGGCCGGACAATGGCTGGAAGAATGTTGAATACCATGCAGCAACTCTCCGCTGATGCTGTTCGTGCCGGCGCTTCTGAAATGTCTTTGGATGAAATCAACGCTGAAATCGACGCGGCAAGGAATGGTCGATGAAGCGTTATGCTGTAATCGATACGAATGTTCTTGTGTCTGCTTTTCTGAAATGGGATTCTGTTCCGGGTCTCGTTTTGCAGGCTGTGTTTGATGGGAGAATCGTCCCTGTTTTGAATGAAAAAATTCTTGAAGAATATAGGGTTGTTCTCAATAGACCGAAATTCGGATTTTCGCCTGAAAGAATCGCTGAAACTTTGTTGCAAATCAATCGCCTATGCGTGTTGGAATCTGATTTAGCAGAAATTCGCGAATCGATGCCTGATCCAAAGGACATTGTTTTTTATGCAGTCGCTTTAGCTCACGGTAAAACAGCTGAAACGCATCTCGTGACGGGGAATGTTAAGCATTTCCCCGAAACTCCAGTCGTTGTCACGCCTCGGCAGATGCTTGACTTGTTAGGGTAGGGCTTCGCCCTAAAAGCCAGCTTCTAAGGCTTGATGGTTATCGGCGTGCCGTCTTTGACGGCGGCGTAGATTTCTTCGATTTCGTCGTTCGTGACGGCGATGCAGCCGGCGGTCCAGTCTTTCCACGTGTGCCAGAATTTAAAGAGGAATGCGGGAACCTTGTTCGGGTAGCCGTGGATCATGATGTCGCCGCCGGATTTGACCTTCGCTCCGACCGGATTCTTGCCCAATGAAATTCTGTATGACTTGACAACGACATCGCCCTTGAGCAAATACATTTTGCGGTTAGCCTTTTCTACAAGAATGTTGTCGATGGGTGAGGTGAGCATGACTTGAAATGTAGCTTTTTTAGAATAAATCGCAAAAACTCAAGGCCGAGATGGTGTAGTTGACGAAATAGGCTGTTGTTTTAGCTTTTTGCTTGATTTTTATGTGAAAAAGAGGGCTATTAGGCTTTAACTTGCTGTTTCTACCTAGGATGGGTTTGCACTTCAAATTTGAATAATGTATATTATAAGGGAGGTTTATATGGAAGATTTAGTTCTGACAATACCGACCCAGGATTTGGGCATTATGGAAACGCTAGCGAATCGCATGGGATGGACTGTGCGGTCTAAACGTAGCATTGTCCAGAAATTCATTGATTCGTGCCCCAAGACTTCGATGATGACCGACGAAGAAATTGCAGCCGAAGTCAACGCGGTCCGTTACGGGAAATGAAAGTCCTTTTCGACACAAACCTGTGGATATCCTTTATGATAGGCAAGCGTCTGGCCACGCTTGCTGATGTTTTATGCCGTAACGATGTTCATGTGTATATGAGCGAGCAGTTGTTGGAAGAAATTCAGACCGTCATCGCTCGATCGAAATTCGATGCCATCATTTCTGCGGAATCTCGGCAAGCATTCCAAGACATGGTCGATAATGTTTGCTATTGGACTCCGATTACCATCCAGGCAAAATCGCCCATCAGGGATATTAAGGATATCTTCATTCTTTCTATGGCGGAAAGTGTCCCTGTAGATTGCATCGTGAGCGGTGACAAGGATTTAACAGAGTTGAAAAGTCATGCAGGAATTCCAATTCTTCAGTATTCGGAATTTCTGAATAAAATTGATAACTGAATTGTAAATCGGCTTACTTTTCGAACCAGTTTTGAAATGCGATGATGCTGTGATTGAACTCGCCGCAAAACTCAAGGTCGAGATGGTGTAGGGGGGCGTGCTAAAGTTCTCTGCTTATAAAGAACTGCTATAAGATTTAAAAATCAGTAGTCGTCGCCGAGGATTTCCTCGAATCTTTTGTCTCGGAATTCCCAGTCAATTTTTATGCTATCGTGAAATGGGGTGTGCCGATTGTAGGACATTGCATGAAGACGGAAAAGGTCCCAATCTAGGAAATGCCTTATATCCGGCTTCGTCTTGACAGGATTCTTACGGACGCGCTCTACGGCAATGCGGATCTCGTCCTCGTCCTTACGCAAAAATTCCTCAAGTTCATCCATTGTGTACGGCATATTAGTTTTTCCTCTGCTCGTAAAGAGTGACTATAGACTCATTTTGTCTATCTTATTTTTTTACTTATTTCCATTTGCGAAATAGGACTGTTTTATTAATTCCATAATGTCAGCAATCTTTGATTTTTCTGAAAGATATACTCTGTAATCGCCATTACCCCAATGACCAATATCTGAAACATCTTGTGCTATTCCATTGGGATCGACTAGAGTACCCTTGGACATATTGATGAAAATCTTCAGGTTATTTTTTTGAATTTCTACATCAGTGAAATTTTTTGGAGATTTGAACGCAATGTAAAGTTTCTTTGGCTCAACAACCACGTTGTCAAGTTTCTTTATCTCTTTTTTTAGTTCTTGATAAAGTAGAACGGTTTCTTTGTTTCCTTTGGAAAGTAAACTATCCTCTGTATACAACACTGAATTTTCAACTTCTTCTGCCAATTTTTCGTCAATGATTTCGTGACCTTCCGGTGAAACTTTGTGCAATCTTTGGAGTGTTCCACTGACGGTTGCAATCGTCTGAAGAATTGCATAAGCATCATCGGCAGACATTGCATAGAACTCTTTTTTTCTCTTTTTACCATCAAAAGTTTCAATAGCTCGCAGGTTTGGATTGATGCTGTCTATCATATTATGGAGAGCCAAATCCTGAAGGCGCTCATTAACTTCATAGATGGCGAACACTCTGAAAGCATAAGGAATGCACTCGCTTCGATTAAGTTCCTTTAAGCGTTTCTGTAAATTATCCGCATATCCAATTTTCACATATTCAGGAAAGCTCGGATTAGTAAGGATATATACAACGCCTTGACCTTCGTTATTTTTCTTGTTCATTATGCTTTACCTGTAAATGGGGCTCTTCTTTGTATGGTGGTTGTAACGCGACACTTAAAGTATCCATATAAAAATATATCATATTTTTTTGTTATCTCGCAAGCATTTAGGGCAGAACGTTTATTTTTATGTGCTCGCAATACCCAAAAAATGCCCAGGCTTTAACCTGGACGCTTTTGAAAAGGGGAAGGCTACTCCTTCGCCTAGGGTTTCGCCCTAAATGTCGAAAGTCGGATGTTGTTCTTTGCAAGATCCTTCATCTGCCGTATGCAGGGCATACGGCTTTTGTATTCCGCAAACATCGTTCATGATAGGTAAGGTCTTTGCGTCATTCCTATTCTCGAACCAATAATCTTTTTCGCTGTGCCGATTTATGGTCCATTCGTATTCTGTAAAAGGATATTTTTCGGTTCCGCAAAAAACGTCGATGGTCAGTTTGCAATCCATTCTGTCACGATCTTTCCATATGGTTTCATCAGATGTATAGATGGCGAAATCGGTGTTGCAGGTGTTGTTGGGACAGCGTTCATCGTTCCAACTAGTTGGCTGAATTACATCTCCGTCGCATATCATTGTCACTTGCATGGAATCTGCGCCTTCGGGTTTACTTACAGAAACTCCATGAACGCAGTTGGGCAGAGGTGAACACATAAAACAGCAACAACAAACCCACAAAGATAAAAGAAGGGCCGTATATGTTATTTTATGTAGAAAAAAAAGCTTCATACGAATAGAATATATAAAAAAAACGCCCAGGCTTTTAACCTGGACGCTTTTGAATTGCTGATGTAGTGGGGTAGGAGATTGCTTCGCTACGCTCGCAATGACAATCCTTCCTACTTCCTACTGTCTACTTCCTACTTCAGAAAGTTCATGTACGGCAGCTTGCTTGCAAGTTCCTGCACCTTGTCGGCGTTGGCCATGAGGGCGGAGCGTGCGTGCCAGGAACCGTCGAGGAACTGACCGCGGGGGCCGTCGGCAAGCGTGAGCTCGATGGTTTCGTCACCCATCTTGAGCGTGCGGCTTTCGGTGCTCGTGACGAGTTCTTCGCTCGGGTTCGCTTCGATCCAGGCGAGAATCTTGTCAGCCACTTCGTGGCTCACCTTGTAGCAGGGCACGCCAATGGCGACGCAGTTACCGAAGAAGATTTCGGAGTAGCTTTCGGCGATGATGGCGCGGATGCCCCAGCGCTTGAGAGCTTGCGGAGCGTGTTCACGGCTGGAACCGCAACCGAAGTTCTGGTTCGAAACGAGGATGGAGCCATTCTTGTAAGCCGGATCGCGGAACGGGTGGACCTTGCCCTGAGCGGCGAGGCCTGCGATATCGTCGGCAAAGGCGTTGTCGCCGAGGCCTTCGAACGTGACGCACTTGAGGAAGCGTGCCGGGATGATACGGTCTGTGTCAATGTCGTTGCCGCGTACAGGAACGCCGGAACCTTTAACAATGTCGATAGAATTCATTTTTTAAATCTCCTTAGCGTTACTTGATGTACTTGCGGACGTCGGTGACACAGCCTTCGATGGCGGCGGCGGCCACCATGGCGGGGCTCATGAGGATGGTGCGGCCCGAGGGGCTGCCCTGACGGCCCTTGAAGTTACGGTTGCTGGAGCTTGCACTCACCTGGCGACCCTTGAGCTTGTCCGGGTTCATGGCGAGGCAGAGCGAGCAGCCTGCTTCGCGCCATTCGGCACCGGCTTCCTTGAAAATCTTGTCGAGACCGAGGGCTTCGGCTTCCACCTTAATCTTCATGGAGCCAGGCACCACCCACATCTTCACGGTCGGGGCGACCTTGTGGCCCTTGATGATTTCGGCGGCGGCCTGCAAGTCGCTGAGGCGGCCGTTGGTGCAGCTACCCACGAAGGCGATGTCGATGGGGCGGCCAATCATCTTGGAACCTTCTTCCCAGCCCATGTATTCGTAGGCTTCGGAGATGACCTTCTTTTCGCTGCCTTCGAATTCGCTAATCTTCGGCATGTTGCCGTTGAGGGGGATGGCCTGAG
>JAEEGI010001194.1_pt1 | contig 65667 bp, 48 predicted proteins | sample 8958751 | NCBI WGS metagenome assembly JAEEGI01 (sample SAMN16246545, study PRJNA631951) | gut metagenome | biome: gut microbiome; feature: rumen; material: KS-attached | host: Bos | place: Iran: Karaj | collected 2018-10
TGCGCCGGGCGAACGGCCGCCGCGGCCGCCCCGCGCCCCTGCGGCGCCTCCCGGCCGTCCGCCGATCAAGCCGGAAACGATGCGGATCCTCGTCGGCCTCCTGATGCTCGGCGTCAACCTGGGCGTGAAGTACTATTATCAGTCCCTCCGGGAAGCGCAGCGGGTGCGGGAACTCGAGCTGGAAAACCTCAACCAGCAGCTGGAAGCGCTTCGTTACCAGATCAATCCGCACTTTTTCATGAATACGCTCAACAACATCCACGCGCTCGTGGACCTCGATCCGGAGAAGGCGCGGGAGAGCATCCTGGAGCTGTCGAAAATGATGCGGTACATCCTGTATGAGGGCAACCGGCCGACCATACCGCTCGCGCAGGAGGCGGATTTCCTGCGTCACTATGTCTCCCTGATGCGGATCCGCTATCCCGGGGAAATCCGGATCGACCTGTCGCTGCCGGCGGATTGCGGGGAGGCCGAGGTGCCGCCGCTGGTGTTCGCCTCTTCCGTGGAGAATGCCTTCAAGCACGGGATCAGCTATGAGGCGGAATCCTTCGTTTCCATTGAGGTGAGCTGCGAAGACGGGCGGGTCGTCTTCCGCTGCAGCAACAGCCGCCATGGGGCGGCGACAGGCGGCGGCATCGGTGTGCACAATGTGCGGAAGCGGCTGGAACTGCTTTATGATGAGGATTTTACCTATACGGTAGAGGCGACGGAATCCCGCTATGACATTCGGATGAACCTGCCGGCGTCCCCCGGCAACCACCCCGCTGCCGTATGATCCGCGTGCTGATTCTCGACGACGAGCCGCTGGCCCTCCGTCAGCTGGAGGCGTATATCGAAAAGACGCCGTCCGTCCGGCTCGAAGGCGCCTGCCGCAGCGCGGCCGAAGCGCGCGCGCTCCTCGCGGAAAAGGAGATCGACGCGCTCTTCGCAGACATCGAGATGCCCGACCTTTCCGGCCTTGCCTTCGTCCGTTCGCTGCCCGCCCCGCCGCTGGTGGTTTTCACGACCGCCCATGCCGCTTATGCGGTGGAAGGCTTCCGGGTCAATGCCGTTGACTATCTTCTTAAACCATTCGGTCTCAGCGAGTTCCAGTCTTCTTGCCGGCGACTGGAGGAGCGGCTTGCGCAGCAGCGCGCCGCGGGGGCGAATCCGGTGAGCCGGGAGGAGGACGCCCTGTTTTTCAAGATGGATTACAAGACGGTCCGCGTTGCCTTTGACGACATCCGCTATGTCGAGAGCATGAGCGAATACATCAAGGTCCACCTGGTCAGCCAGCCGGTTCCGCTGCTCGTCCTCTACAGCCTCAAGCGCCTGGCCGAGCGGCTGCCGGAAGGGCGTTTCCTCCGCATCCACCGTTCCTACCTGATCAACCTTTCCCGGCTGGTGGAGACGGGAAGAGGCACCGTCGTACTGGACGATGCCTCTGAACTTCCGGTCGGCGACCTGTACCGCCCGGCGCTGAAAGCGTATCTCGCTTCCCGTCTGTAGGCCGCTCCGGGAATTGAGAAAGAATAACCGGTATCACCGGTGTCTGCTGCTTCGCAGCCCTGTCCGGGTAAATGCCACCGGTGATACCGGTTATTCTTTCTGCTTCACCTGGTCCAGGACCAGTTCCACCGGGCAATGGTCGGAGCCGAAAACCCCGTTCAGGATGTCCGTGGAGGCGATCCGGGGACGGAGGCGGTCGGAGACGACGAAGTAGTCGATGCGCCAGCCGACGTTCCGTTCGCGGGCGTTCATCCGGTAGGACCACCAGGAATATTTCGCCTCGTCCGGGTGCTGGAAGCGCCAGGAGTCGGTGAATCCAGCGGCGAGGAGTTCGCCGAACTTGGCGCGTTCCTCGTCGGAGAAGCCGGCATTGAAGTGGTTGGTGGCCGGATTTTTCAGGTCGATTTCCTCGTGGGCGACGTTGAGGTCGCCGCAGAAGACGACCGGCTTCACGGCGTCGAGTTTCTGGAGGTAGGCACGCATCGCGTCCTCCCACTGCATCCGGTAGTCCAGGCGGCGGAGGCCGTCCTGGGAGTTGGGAACATAGGCGCAGACGAGGTAGTAATCAGGCATTTCCAGCGTGATGACGCGCCCTTCATGGTCGTGGTCGTCCACCCCGATCCCGTAGGTCACGGAGAGGGGGTCGTGCTTGGTGTAGATGGCCGTTCCGGAATAGCCTTTCTTGTCGGCGTAGTTCCAGAAGGAGCGGTATCCGGGGAATTCGAGGTCGATCTGGCCCGCCTGCAACTTGGTTTCCTGCAGGCAGAAGAAGTCGGCGTCGAGTCCGATGAAGATGTCGGCAAAGCCTTTGCCGGCGGCGGCGCGGAGGCCGTTGACGTTCCAGGAGATGAATTTCATGGCTTATCCGAGGTTCCAGGTGGCGCCGTCCTTCGTGTCCTTGACCGTGATGCCGAGCGAGGCGAGGAGGTCCCGGATGCGGTCGCTTTCCGCCCAGTTCTTTTCGGCCCGGGCCTTGCGGCGGTCCTCCAGAACCAGCTCCATGACGCCTTCCAGGGCCTTTTCCGCCTTCTGGGAGCCGCCGCCTGCCTCCTCGTCGCGGAGGCCGAGGACGCCGAAGACGACGTCGTCGAACAGGCGGACGAGCGCGTCGAGTTCCTCCCTGGAGAGCGGCGCCTTGCCGTCCTTGGCGCTGTTGATCCGCTTGACCGCCTCGAAGATGTGGGCGAGGGCGATGGGCGTGTTGATGTCGTCGCAGAGGGCGTCATAGACGGCCTCGACGAGCGGCAGCGCCGTGCCCGGCTCCGGCGCGACGGTGTCGCGGAGGACGCCGTATTCCGGGCGGTACGGCTCGGCGCCCGCGAGGACGCAGAGGTCGCGATAGGCCTGCATGACCCGCTTGTAGCCCTTTTCGGCCGCCTGCAGCGCCTCGTTGGAGAAGTCGAGTGTGCTGCGGTAATGGGCCTGGAGGATGAAGAAGCGGATGGTCATCGGGCTGTATGCCGCTTCCAGCTTCGGATGCGTCCCGGCGAAAAGTTCCGGCAGGGTGATGAAGTTGCCGAGGGACTTGCCCATTTTCTGCCCGCCGATGGTGATCATGTTGTTATGGACCCAGTAGCGGACGCCGGAGGTGCCGCGGAGCGCCTGGTTCTGGGCGATTTCGCACTCGTGGTGGGGGAACATCAGGTCCATGCCGCCCCCGTGGATGTCGAACTCCTCCCCGAGGTATTTCTCCCCCATGACCGAGCACTCGAGGTGCCAGCCGGGGAAGCCCTCGCCCCAGGGGGAAGGCCAGCGCATAATGTGCTCAGGCTCAGCTTTTTTCCACAGGGCGAAATCGTACGGGGCCTTCTTGTCGCTCTGGCCGTCCAGGCTCCGCGTGCCCTCGAGGGTGCCCCCGAGCGTCCGGCCGGAAAGGATGCCGTAATGGTAGTCGCGGTCGTATTTCTCCACGTCGAAATAGACAGAGCCGTTGCTCTCGTAGGCATAGCCGGCCGCCAGGATCTGCTTCACGGCCTCGATCTGCTCGATGATGTGGCCGGAGGCGCGCGGCTCGATGGACGGCGGCACGACGTTCAGCTTCCGCATCGCCTCGTGGTAGCGCTCCGTGTAGGTCTGGACGACCTCCATCGGCTCGAGGTCCTCGAGTTTCGCCTTCTTGGCGATCTTGTCCTCGCCTTCGTCGGCATCGTGCTCCAGGTGGCCTACATCCGTGATGTTCCGGACATAGCGCACCCGGTAACCGAGGTGCCGCAGCAGCCGGAACAGGACATCATACGTCACGCCCGGCCGCGCATGCCCGAGGTGGGCCTCCCCATACACGGTCGGTCCGCAGACATACATGCCGACATGTCCGGGATGGACGGGGCGGAACAGTTCCTTCTCGTGGGAAAGGGTATTGGTCAGGAAAAAATCTCTCATGGTCACTTCCGAAAAACAGACAAAAATAGGAATTATCTGCCGCGAAAGCAAATAATTCCTATTTCAGGCGTATGCCGGGCGGTTACCGGGCCTTGCGGACGGCGTGGGCGGCGGGGCGGATGAGGGTGCCGCTGCTGCCGCGGGTGCCGTATGCGCCGCGGAGGCGGGGCTGGGCGTGGTGGATGGAGGCGCGGGTGACCGGGCGGGGCTGGAAGGCCGGGTGGGAGGCGGAACGGGTCCCGGGCTTGCGGGTCATGGTGAGCGGGAAGCCCGGCACGTTGTCGTTGTAGGTCTTGTATTCGACGTTGTTGCCGTTCATGTAGGCGGCGATGTACTGCATGAAGGCGAAGGTGGTCGGGATGTCCTCGTCGCCGATGGCGGCCGTGATTTCGCAGCCGGTGACGGTGGCCTGGTCGGGTTTGTCGGCCGGGAGGACGGCTGCGGCGAGGTCGATTCCCTCGTCCGAGATGATCCAGATGCCGTTGTCGGCTTTGTTCCGGGCCGTGGTGATGTTCACTTCGCCGAGGAAGAGTTCATCGAGGTTCACGCCTTTTTCCTCATAGGTGCCGAGGTATTGGGCGGTGAAGTACATGTTCAGGTTGTCCACGTCGAAATAGGTCTCCAGGTACTCCTGGTCCATGACGGTGCCGGTCTGCGCGTTGATGCTCTCACCGGTCTCCCAGCCGTGCAGGAAGTAGGCGCAGTTGGCTTCGGACTGCTCGATGCGGACGGGGTAGGTGACGCTCCCGCCCTTGATTTCCCAATCGCCGATCCAGCGGAGATACTCCTCCGTCGGGGTCTCTTCCGCCAGGGTAAAGGAGGTCTCGGCGTAGTCGCCGGTGATGTAGCCTTCCTTGTCCATGCCGATGAGGAAGAGCATCCAGTCGCCCATCCGCATCCGGTCCAGCAGGTAGTCGTGCATTTCCTCGATGTAGAAATAGTCGGTGACCTTTTCCCCGTAGGTGGCGGCGTCCTGCCGGAGGTATTCCGCCTCCTGCTCGAAGAAGGCCTTGCGGTCGTTGTTGTAGAGGTCTGCGTTGCGGAAATCCGCCGCCGCGATGGTCCGGAGGATGTAGTAATCGGCACCCGGGCAGGTGACCTTGACATGCTCCACCCGGATCTTGCGGTTGTTGTCTTCGATGTAGTCTTCCCGACCGACGTACTGGAGGGTCCAGTCGGCCCGTTTGTGGAGGGTGACCTCCACCGTGTGGGATTCGGGAATATCCGTATTTCCGCGCTCGCGGTACGTGTGTTTCGTGCAGCCTGCCACCGCCAGCAGCAGCGCTGCGAGGGTCATCCATTTTTTCATAAGCTGTGCATTTTCCGCCGTTCCCTGCAAAAAGCCGGCCAATCCTGAAAGGGAGGTCCCGGACCCTGTCCGGGCAAACGGTCGCTTTTGAAGCAAGTTAGTTTTTCATTTATATATTAGGAAAAATGACTTTTTTGCACTAACTTTGCGACTTTCGGGCTCATTTTGCCCGGTGTATTATGTAGTGTAGTTGGTCCCCCGGGGGAGAGATTGTTTTATTTGACTGGAAATGAGTGACTTTGAAAATAAAAAGTCCAGGAAATCTTACGCGGGCGCGCGACTGATCCTCCTGCAGGATTCGGTCCTGAGCGTGCTGGCGTCGCTCCTGTCCATTCTCCTGGTCCGTTCCCTCTCGGAACCGATTCCGGGCTTCTCCACCATCGTATGGCGCTATCTGGGCCTTTCGCTCGCCGGCGCCATCCTCGGCAGCCTTCTCTCCGGCCTCTGGAAAATCGAGGCGCACCGGATGAATTCCAGCGCGATCGGAAAGATCCTCCTGCTCGTCTTCGTGAAGGAGACCGTGCTCGTCGTGGCTTTGCTGACGGGCCTTGTCGTCCTTCCCGCCGAGATCTATGCCTTCCTCGTCATCGCGGTTGACGTCGTCTTCACGGCCATCCTCCTCATCTCCCCCCGCTACATCTTCGCGACGATGCGCCGGGAAGAGCGGGCGGTGAGCCGGAACATCGGCCGCCTGACGGCCCTTGTCGCCGGTACGAGCCCGGCCGCCGTCGCCCTGGCAGCGGACGCGGAGGCCTCCGGCCGCTTCAATGTGGTCGGTTTCCTGACCACGGACCGCTCGAAGGAAGGCCAGGTCATCTCCGGTCTGGTCGTCTATTTCTGCGAGGATGTCCGGGACGTCTCCGCGCTCCAGTGGCGCCTGGGCGGGATCGACACGGTGCTCTTCCCGATGGACTGGGACCATGACGAGGTCCAGGGTACCACCGTCCGGAGCGCCGCCGACATGCCCGACCACAGCCGGATGACCCGCATCGGCTACGCCTTCAAGCGGGCCTTCGACATCGCCCTGTCGGCCTCCCTGCTGATCGTCTTCTCCCCGCTCATCGCCATCTGCGCCCTCGCGATCTACCTCGAGGACGGCAAGCCGGTCATCTACCGCCAGGAGCGGATCGGCAAATTCGGCAAGCCCTTCAACATCCTGAAATTCCGCTCGATGCGGCTGGATGCGGAGCAGGGCGGACCCGCCCTTTACAGCGGAGACTCCGACGACCGCCTGACGAAGGTCGGCCGTTTCCTCCGCCAGCACCACCTCGATGAACTCCCGCAGCTCTGGAACGTGCTGCGGGGCGACATGTCTTTCATCGGCTACCGGCCGGAGAGACAGTACTACATCGACCAGATCATGGAGCGCAACCCGCGCTACCGTTACCTTTACCAGATCCGTCCCGGCGTGACCAGCTATGCCACCCTTTACAACGGCTACACGGACACGCTCGAGAAGATGCTCACGCGGCTGGACCTGGACCTGTATTACCTGAGGAACCACTCCGTGCTCTTCGACGCGAAGGTGCTGGGGCTGACCTTCCTCAAAATCGTCAGCGGGAGGAAATTCTAGGATGGCGGCACTGAAGACATACACGGAGCCCTGCTGGTTCGCGGCGCGTACGCGCTACGGCCAGGAGGTCGGTATCCGGGACCGCCTGGAGCAGGAAGGCATCGAGCATTTCATCCCGACGGTCCGCGTCCGCAAATCCCGCGGCAAGGGCCAGTGGGAGCGCCCGGTCGTGACGAACCTCGTGTTCCTCAAGGCGACCAAGGCGGAAGCCTGTGCCCTGGCGAATGAAAAGGGCCTGCCGGTCCGCTACATCATCGACTGCGCCACGCGCACCCTCCTGGTCGTTCCCGACAAGCAGATGGAGGACTTCAAGCGTGTCCTCGACCAGAATGCCGAGGTCTCGACGGAGCCCCTCGCCCTCGGCGACCGGGTGAAGGTGACCAGAGGCCCCCTGAAGGGCGTCGAAGGCCATATCGTGGAGTTCCAGGGCCGCATCTATGTGGTCGTGAGCCTGCTCGACTGCTTCTTCGCCAAGGCCCACGTCCCCCGCGGCTGGCTGGAGCGCTGCAACAAGGAAACAAGTAAGTAATTAATATTGTTAGTAGATTTAGAATGAACAAGAAAAACTATGGGACGCCCACCATCCTTCAGGAGACCCACATTGTCCTGGAGCAGAACCTGATGGCGTCGGTCGTAGACAACCTGACCGTAGAGAGTACGGGTCAGGAGGTGGAGACCTTCGACTTCAACTCCACCGAATTCAATCACACATGGGGGGAATAGCCGTATGAAAAAGTTCTCCATTCTTTCGCTGGGCCTCCTCGCCCTTCTGTTCTCCGGATGCGACGTCGATGAGATGATTACGCGCATCGAAGCCGGAACACCGGTCGTGTTCTCGGCGAGTACCGTTTACTATTCCGGCCTTCCGACCCGTACCGAGTACAGCGGCAAGGACCAGGACAACAACCCCATGGGTTCCAGCTCCCAGTGGGAGCGCATTGACTGGAAAGACGGCGACCTGATCCGCATCTGGTGCGACAACGAGATCGCCGGCGGCAACTTTGACCCGACCGCGACGGACCACTTCGCGGACTACCGGGTGAAGTCCCATGAGATGAACGCCGACGACAAGAAGCAGAGTATCGCCACCATGGAAAGCGCGGGTGCGAACGGTCTTACCTGGGGTGAAAACAAGGAGCACAAGTTCTATGCGCTCTATCCGTCCCCGGCCACCGATGGCGTCGATGCGGCCAAGGTCAAGCTGGAAGGCAACGTCATCACCGCGAGCACGCCTGCCGAGCAGACCGTGACCCTGAAGGACGGCACCACTTCCTTCTATGAGCCCGACATGAAACATTACGGCTACATGTGGGCGGCGAAGGCGACGAATCCCGGCGTGAAGGTCGATCTGGGCTTCAAGCCCCTGATGACCGCCTTCGAGTTCAACCTCATCAACAACACCGGCAGCACGATGACCCTGCAGTCATTCTCCATGTCCTCCGCGAACGGCAACCTCGCGGGCAACTTCACCGCCACGGTGGGCAACGACATGGAAACCCTCACCATCAGCGCCCCCACGAATGCGGGCAACACCGTGACCGTGGGCTTCGGCGGCGATGTTACCCTCGCGGACCAGGCCTCCATCACCCTGACGCTCTTCACCCTGCCGCTGAATCCCACCCAGCTGACCATCCATGTAAATACCACGGCCGGCTCCAAGAGCCTGAAACTGCAGCAGATGCAAAGCGGCACCATGACCTGGATCCCCTTCACGGCCTGCAAGAAGTACCGGCTCACGAACATCAAGGTCGGGGAAGTGATCACCTGGCCTGTCACCTTTGACGTCCTTTCCACCGGGCAGGAGGTCGACCATCAGTATACCGGGTCGGATATCGGTTCCGGCACCTATTCAAACTGGAATTAAGAAAGACTTCTCAACAGAATGAAACACCATATTATATTTTATATAGGAGCAGCCCTTCTTTCCCTGACGGGTTGCATGCAACTTGAAATGTCGGATCTGGAGGATGCCGTCATCAATTTCGGTGTGACCACCGAATATGACAACGGCCCCGAGACCCGCACCGAATACAGTGGCCAGATCTATGGCTCCACGACGAAGTACGAACGCATCAACTGGATTGCAGGTTCGGACAAGATCCGCGTCATCTGCAACGAGGTCGCCGGCAGTCCCACCGCGCTTGATTATAACATCAATACGGTCGCTTCTTCCTCTAACAAGAACAGTTCGGCCACGGTGACTTCCGCCAGTGGTGAGAGTTTCACTTGGAATGGTACCGTCGCGCACTATTTCTACGCTCTCTATCCGTCCCCGAATCAGGATGGCGCTCCGAGCGGCGTATCCATTGAATCCAATACCGGTCACACGGCCAAAGTGCATGGTTCCGTTCCCGCTACCCAGCCTGGCAAGGAGTGGGTTGCCTCCACGCGCACCTACAAGCCGGACATGAACTACGCATACATGTATGCGGCTAAGCAGCAGAGCAACACCAACCCTCCTGCCACCACCAACGTGACCCTCGAGTTCAAACCCCTGGTGACCGCTATCCAGTTCTCTCTTCTGGGAGACAGCAACTATCCGATTTCAGCGGATCTGACCAAGGCGGAACTGATTTCCTCCTCGACTTACCTCGCCGGTGACTTTGATGCATCGCTGAATGCCTCCGGTCTTGTCGACATTCCTCCTGTCAGCAACGGCTCCATGACGCTGACGATCAATTTCCCGGCCGGCATCAAGCTGAGCACGTCTGCCGTCACCACCTTTACTTTCCTGGCCCTTCCGGTCCAGCAGAAGAATCTGACGCTGAAACTCTATTTCGGCTCCACGACGCGTTCCATCGAACTCACGGATGTTACGGTCGCCGCTTGCAAAAAGGCCTATTTCAGCAACGTGAATGTTCCCGGGAAGGCGCAGTTTACCTTTACGGTCGGGAATCCGCCCGTTGATGCAATCATCAACAGCGATGGCGGTTCTGAGAACTGGACGGTCAAGAGTTTTTATACCTGTGACGGCGTCCAAAAGCCTGCGGCATGGAAAGCAGTTGAGTATTATACCTCCACGGACGGCGGTATGACCTGGACGCCCTCGAAGAGCGGTAACAATTGGGTCAAACCCAGTTGGTTCCCGACTATCCCGAACGATCCGGGTTCCACCACCGACAAGCGGTACACGACGACTCTGGGAGTGAATAACCAGACCACTACCAAGAGTTGGACGGGACCCAAGACCCCTGACGGCAATGCAGGCGAAACTCAAGCTACCGACTTGTCAAAAGTGAATTTCCTTACGGGCCAGGCGATTGCCGAAACGACGGCAAACTGCTATGTCGTCACGGGCCCGGGGTGGTATAAGTTCCCGCTGGTTTATGGAAATGCACGGAAAAACGGTGGCGACAATTCGGGTGCTTATTCCAATAGTAATGGCAATTCGAATGTCCTGAAGAATTTCATCAGGCACGATGGAAGGCCCATCACAAGCCCCAAGATTCGGGATAATGTCACTGTTGCCGGAACTCTTCTCTGCTGGCAGGATTTCAGCGCAGACTTTGATGTCATCGATGATGTCAAGTTTTCTAAAGGAAGCGGCAGTAATCATGATTATATATATTTTCATGTGACAACCGATAATAATAAGATCCGGCAAGGGAATGCACTTATCGCTGCTACATCGGGTAGCAATGGAACCGGAGACATTGTCTGGAGTTGGCATATCTGGATCATCGAACGGGACCGTTTAACCACGATACCCATGCGGAATTGCCATGATATGCTGAATGTAAATCTGGGATGGTACGATGCCAACGCGACAATCCTTCAGCGTGCCGTGAAGGTCGTTCTGGAGCAGACGGACAGCAAATTGCGGGACGAACTCGTCATCAAGCAGGATGCAGCGGACGTATTCGGGGGCTGTGTCTTCTATCAGTGGGGAAGGAAAGATCCTATCGTTGGCTTTAATGAGAATTATGAAGTTAAGCAAACAAGGGGAAGCAAAGGATTTGATAAGCATAAAATTGATTCTCACACAGAGGAGTATACTACCAGACATGGTTTAATTACTTACACTAGAAAGCGAACCATCATTGATACGCCTTTGGAGTATACGATTAAGCACCCTAACGAATTTATATACCTTACTGGAGATAAAGTCCCTAATGGTCATAAAGACCAAGTCTTTGTGCCTCAGATTGAATCTCCACTGTCCTATGTTGCCCAGGGACGTTGGTGCAATGGCAGATATGAAAATCTATGGAATGCCCAAGCAGCATTTGCAACGGATAATGAGGTCGTCAAGACGGTCTATGACCCCTGTCCCGCCGGATTCAAGATCCCACGGTATAATGCCTTCAACTCCCTTGGGGAAGGAGTGAAGTCCTTGGGCTTTGGCTTTTTATACAAGACAACGACCACTGCTACCGACCGGATGCTTTTCCCTGTGACGTCCATGAGAGAGGATTCGGGAACGTTGCGCAGCAAAACGCACCCGGACTTTAAGCAATGCTATATTTGGACGGCCGGAAAACATCAGTATAATAACCAGGGCAATACTGCTCCATCCAACAGTTGTGGTTCGTACCTGCAAATCAAGTCCCTTAACGATTATAATCCAAAGAATACGATGGGACTTGATGCGATGGGCTTCTGTGTCCGTCCTGAGAAAGAATAGTTCCCTAACATTCCCAAAGCAAGAAAACCATGAAACACCTTATCCAGACTGTTTCGGCGACGATCGCCATGCTTGTAGTCTCCTTCTCCGCTGCGGCGCAGTATGTGCCGGAGTGGCATCAGGGGGACCTGACGAAGAAGGGTGCACGGATTGCCGTGCAGGACAACAAGTTAGGCAAGGAATCCACCCTCGCCCTGCTGAATTCGGTCGGCGGCGGGGAGATGGTTTCCAGCTGGGAAAAGCTCGACAAGCAGCGCGGTTGGGGCATCGGCCTCACCGCCGGTGGCTATTCCCTCGCCGTGGCGGGCTTCTGCTATGGCGGCGTGTACCTGGCCGCCGGGATTGTCGGCACCCTCTTCGCCGCCATCGGTGGACAGGAAGCCGTGGACAATTTCTGGAATGAGCTGGGTCCCCGGGTCAACATCGGCGCGGGCGCCATGATCGGCGGCCTGGCCGTCGGTACCACCGGCGCCGTGCTGCTCGGGACGGCGAACAGCAAGATGAAAAAGATCGTGGGTACCTGCAATGAAGCGGGTACCCCTGCCGCCGCTCCCGCCGCGGAACTGACCTTCGGACCGGCCCCCTCCGGCGTGGGCCTTGTCCTCCATTTTTAACGCCTGGTAAACAACAGGATACAAAACATCGGAACCATGAAACACCGCTTGTTTGCCGCCCTCGGGGCGATGGCCCTCTTCCTCTTCTCCCTGCCCGCCGCCGCGCAGTACCTGCCGGAGTGGCATCAGGGGGACCTGTCGAAGAAAGGCGCACGGATTGCCGTGCAGGGAGAAAAACTGAGCAGGGATACGACGCTGCTCCTGCTCAACTCCGTCGGCGGCGACGAGATGGTCGAGCGCTGGGAAAAGTACACGAAGCAGCGGGGCTGGGGCATCGGCCTCACCTCGGGCGGGTACACCCTGGCTGCGGCGGGTCTCTGCTATGGCGGTGTGTATTTCCTGGCCGGCCTGGTGGCCTCGATCTTTGTCGCTTTCGGCGGCCAGGAGGCCATCGACCAGCTCTGGAGCGAGATGGGGCCCCGGGTCTATGTGGGCGCGGCCGCCACTGTCGGCGGCCTGGCCGTCGGGACCACGGGCGCCGTGCTCCTCGGCACGGCGAACAAAAAGATGAAGAACATGGTAGGGACCTGCAACGAGGCCGGCACGCCCGTTCCCGGTACCGCCCCCACTCCGGAACTCACTTTCGGCCCCGCCCCCTCGGGCGTCGGGCTTGTGTTGCATTTCTGATATGAAACGGAACTACAGTATACCCCTGGTCAAGGAAGTGGCGGAAGTCCGGCTCGAAACGGACTTCCTGCAGAACTCGATCGTCACCGATGAGACGTCGGTGCAGGTGCGTGAATTTGAGGATGTCACTTCATCGTTTGACGACAAATTCTTTGAAGCTGAATTCAAATAGGAGGAGCCCGATGAAAACAAGAGTGATACTATTCGGGCTGATTGCCCTGAGTTGCCTGGCTTCCTGCCGCCGTGACGGATTCTCGACCTCCGGAAAGGATGTGATTTATGTCCGTGTCAATGACCGGGCGCTTACCAGGTCCGACGCCTCGGAGGCGGAAGCCGCTTCCGGTCAGGAATTGCTGTTTTCCATCCCCGCGGTACTTGACAACGGGGATTCCATCCAGGTCACGGCCTATCTGAGCGACATGGACGAGTCCGCCCCGGACACCCGGGGTGCCGCCCTGACAACGGCCAGCCTGGGTTCGAGACTGGGTCGTTTCCCCACGACCCTGTACAAGGACGGCGCCGTCTATCTTGAGGAATGGACGCAGGTCGCGATGGCGGACGTCCCGGTCTGCTATGATGCCGGCGTCTGGTCCCTGGGTGGATTGGAAGAGGACCAGGTGTACCATTGGCCTTCCGACGGGTCTGCGGTCACGTTCTGCTCCTATGCGCCGTCGAACGTCACCACGCTGACGGACATCGACTGGCATGGCGGTGAGAAGCTGTCCTTCAGCTATTCCCTTCCGGAGCCGGCAGGGGCCGTGGACGGCGTCTTCTCCGATGCGCTGAACCAGCCGGACCTCCTTTTCGCGATGGACCCGCAGAGCAAGGACAGCCGGGTCGTCGGGAAAAAGCATTTTGCCGACATCCAGTTCAACCATGCCCTCACTGCGGTGCGTTTCATCCGGGGCCGGTATCTGGATAACTGTACCATCGATGCCATTTCCCTGAAGGGCTTCTACGGCGCGGGCACTGCGGAGGCGGTCCTGGTACCCGGATCCTCCACGCATGAGAACAAGCTTGATTTTACCTGGACCCCGAGCGGTCCCCTCAAGAACTATACGCAGACCTTCAACCGGGTGCTGACGGACGCTGACGCCAACCAGGCAATGAGCGGCCATGACGCTACCGGCGCTTCCCTGGATCCGACCGAGGACCAGTCCTATACGTTCATGATGATTCCCCAGCTGCTCGCAGACGGGGCGACCATCGAGATTGTCGTGGGCGAGCGTCTCCACCCTCTGTCCCTGGTCTTGTCCGGCGCCGACATGGATGCCAGGCTCAAGGACTGGCGTACCTATGCCGGGAAAGTCATCACGATCAGTGTCAGTTCGGTGGGCGGCGGCGGTCTGTTGGACGTTGAGATCGACGACCAGGTCGCGGCCAACGTGAAGACGGATGTCGTCATCACCAACACCCCCATCGGCAACGACGCCTACGTCCGTGTCGCCATCATTGCGAACTGGGTGAATGCGCAGGGGGCTGCGGTGTATCCGTATCCCATCGACAACATCGCCAGTGATTCCCACTGCGAGGGCTTCGATTCGGCCAACTGGGTGTTCAACGACGGATTCTATTATTATAAGCACAAACTGGAGAGCGGCGCTCCTTCCCAGAAGATGTTCTCCAAGTTCACGGCTCCCGTTTCCGGCGATGCCGGCTATCCTGCCGATGTCCCGAATGTGGACCATCTGCAGATGACCATCCTGGTCCAGGGCGTGGACGCGGGCCGTATTTCAGATATGATCACCTACTATGGCTGGCCCAATGTGTTTGTCGATTAAAAAGGAGATGAATATGAAGAACGCTATTTCCCATCGCTGCGGAACGGCACTTCTTGCCGTCTTCCTTTTCCTGGCCGCCGGCCTGCGTCTTTCCGCACAGATACCGGACTATGGCCAGGTATATTATTGGAATCTGTCCAAGGGTAATATCAACTTTACACCCGGCACCGCCGAGGGCTATATTTGGTTGAATAATCAGTGGACTTATGTCGATAACTCCACGTATGCCCTGACCGATGCCGTCATGTGGATTGTCTTGGATCCGGACAATCGTTTCAATGGCGACCTGTCCAGCCTGGCCGATTATCAGAGACCCGTCACAACGACATCCGGCAACAGCAACGGCGTCAATATCGTCAATAATTCCGGCGATGTGGCGGCGACGCTCAAGGAATGGAAAAGGGTGGCGGAGCTGCAGGGGCGTCCATCCACCGACCACTGGATTTCGGTGGCCTGCAACGTCGGTTATTCCATCGTGTTGGACAACATCTGGTCCACTTACCAGGAAGGCAGCCAGGGGTCCACGCAGGGCGGCTTGTCCTTCAAGCCGCAGAGCGACCAGCCCTGTGTCCTCAATGTCGTGCTCAAGGGCGACAACCGTTTCGGCAATATTTTCTATTGTTCCCACGCGCTGCAATACCCTGGCGGGCCATTGGTCCCTTCAAGCGGGTTGTTCGAGCAGGCAAGACTCATTTTCAAGAGCTACAAGGGATTCGGGTCTACGGAAGGGACGTTGACCGTGGGGAATATCGATCCGGATGCCCGTTATCTCGTGGATCCGGTCAATGGTGAAGTCCCCATGAATTTTTACAATTCGGTCATTGGCGGATCTGACTCCTTTGAAGACTCCTATGGCATCCAGATCGACGGCGGTACCATCTACGCCGGCGCGCAGCCGGAGGATGTCTGTACGGCAATCGGTGGCGGCGGCAACGGGATCGGTGCCGTTACGATCAATGGCGGCCAGGTTACAGCCGTGACGTCGTCCACCGGTACGGCCATCGGCGGTGGTATCGGTTGGACCGAAAAGGGCGGAAAGGCGATTGTCACGATTACAGGTGGCGATGTCTATGCTTATAATAAAGGCCTTCTGCGTAATTACGAGGGAGATATCCATTATGTCCCTGCCGCTGCGATCGGTGGTGGCAGTTCGTTCAAGAGAAAATGCGAGGATTCCTCTGTGACCATCAGCGGCGGAACGGTCTATGCCGAAAGTGTGGGCGGCGTTGCCATCGGTGGCGGCGGAAGCGGCTTCGCAGACGGCGGAAAGGCCACGATTTCCATCTCAGGCGCTTCGACGAAGATCTGGGCCAAGAGCAAGAGCGGAGGCACTGCTTCCCATCCGATCCCTGCCGGTACTTCCATCGGCGGCGGGACGGGCGGCATCGGCGGCCTTACAGGGGATGAACTTGCGGATAACGGTCCTGGAAACGGTGGCGACTGTGAATTTTCCATGACGGGCGGGACGCTGAATGCGGGCTCCGTCGGCGGCGGTTCGTCCAACAACCCGGATCCCGACATCACGATCGGCCATGCCGTGGTCAATATCGAAGGCGGTGACATCCGCGCCCAGTTCGTCATGGCCAAGGGCTCCAGGGACCATTGCGAGTTCAAGATGTCCGGCGGAACAATCGAGAACAGTGTCATCAACGATCCTGAGTATCATCTGGTCAAGAACGACGGCGGCGCCGTTTGGATGAATGACCCGGATGGCAAAGTGTCCATCACCGGCGGTACGATCCGGAACTGCAAGGCCAGCAGCGGAGGTGCCGTGTACACGACCGGCGGCGAAGTGACCGTGAACGGGGCTACCATCACGGAATGCCAGGCTTCGAATGAAAATGGCGGTGCCATCGCCGTGATGTCGACCGGAGCTGCGGTGACGCTGAGCAATGCCACCGTGACGAAGAATACCGCCCATGTCAACGGCGGCGCTTTCTTCCTGAGTCCGAACGCGACCGTGACGATTACCGGCGGCCGTATCAGCGGAAATACGGCTCTTCAGAACGGCGGCGCCTTCTATGGTTCGGAAGGGTCGAAGATTACCATGCTCAGTGGCAGTATCGAGGATAATTCCGCGTATGACGGCGGTGGGGTGTACCTGGCCTCCGATGCGAAACTGACCTATACGACCGGCTCTGCCGGAACGGGATTTATCCGGAGAAACCATGCGTCCAACCTGGGCGGCGGGGTTTTCCTTGCCAAGGGGACCACGACGGCCAAGACGCAGCTCGAGTTTGTCATGAACAGCAGCACCTCGCTCGGTTTTTACGACAACATCGCCGAAGTGGGGGCGGACGATATCTACGCCTTTGGTGAGGGAACCACCCGGATGACCATTCCCTCGGTCAACGGCATGGACCTGGGCGGCTACTCCCTGTTCGGCGCGACGCTCCAGTGGTGGGAGGACTATCAGGTGGACGATCCCAGGTATGGCGTGGGTACCGGTCAGGGCGATCCGGCCAAGGTGCGCCGGTACCGTGCGTCCCGTGATACGGTCGAGCCGATCTGGCGTGTCCCGAGGGACCCGGCTGTTACCCCCCTTTCCTCGTTTGAGGAGAAGTACCTTTGCCTGACGCTCGGTTTCGAATACGGCACCCTGGAAATCCGGCGGAGCGGACTGGAACCGCGGGAGAATGCCATCTACAAGATCGAGTTCGTTGGAACATCCCTGGACCGTCCTACGCAGTATGTCACAATCCTCGGAACGACGGAAGCGGAGAAGACCGTGATCGACGGTGTTGCCTGGAACATCGCGCGTGTCGGCTTCCTGCCGCAGGGACGCTACAAGGTGACGGAACTGAACTGGACCTGGTACAATGCCAACGATCCCGCCACATCCACACCCCTGGTGATAGAACAGGATATCAGCACCGAAAGCGGACGCGTCTATCTGTTCAAGAACACGCACGCGGATCTGGGAGACACGCCCCTGCACGATGAGGAGCTGAAAGTCAACGAACTGATTCCATAGCATCCGCACCTATGAAACGAACTTTGATTCTACCCCTGGTTTTGACGGCCCTGGCCGCCTGTACCCAGGAATCCCTGTATCATGGCACTGGAGACGAAATCGTCTTCGGTGCCTCAACGGGTTATGAGAACGGTCCGGAAACACGGACGGCATATAGCGGAGACCTGGTTGGAACCAGCCCGAAATACGAGCGCATCGACTGGGTGCCGGGTACGGACCGGATCCGTGTCTGGTGCGACCAGGCGACCCACAGATACAAGGACCAGCACTGGGCGGATTACAAGATTACGTCCGCGTCGAACACGAGCGGCCAGCAGAACAGTCGCGCGGAGATCGCCCCGATCGAGGAAAACGGCTATGCCAATGGCCTCGTGTGGGGTTCTCCGTCCGCAACCCATTATTTTTATGCCGTCTATCCGGCCGCGTCGATGGGCTCGACGGCTTCAGCCGCCTCCCTCTCAGGTGCTAACGGCAATAAGGCGACGGTCAGCGGGACGATTCCCGCCGAGCAGCCGGTGACATGGAATGCGTCGAAGCGCGAGTACAAGCCGGACATGAACTACGCGTACATGTACGCTGTCGCGAAGGTCAATCCCCAGACTTCCGGCAACGTATACCTGCCGTTCAGGCCGCTGATGAATGCCTATGAATTCACCCTGAAGGCCTTGAGCGGAAATGCTCCGACGACGAACCTGGTGTCGGTGACGCTTTCCTCTTCATCATCGGACATGTCGGGCGCTTTTTCCGCTACGCTTTCGGAGAACGGTCTGGACGGAGTGTCGGTGAGCGATGTCGGAGGTTCCGTTTCCGTATCCCTTGGAAGCGGTGTCCTGCTGAATGACAATCCGGTGAAGGTCACGTTGTTCGCCCTTCCGGTCGCCCAGACGGACCTGACACTGGAATTGAACTTCGCCGGCGGCGCCCGCCGCTCGCTGGCGCTGTCCACGACGGATTCCGGCGCGATTTCCGTCGATCCCGGACAGAAACTGTATGTCTCGAACCTGGCGACTCCCGCCGCGTTCTTCTATGATATGGTTACGATTCCGGACATCGAGATTTCCGGCGTGGCCGTCCTTGACGAGACAAGCAAGACTGTCACGGTGAATACGGAGAAAGACAGTGAAAACGGGTACGGCGGTACGAACCGTGAAGCGCGGAAAACCGGTTGGAAGGCCTACTATGTGGATGGAAGCAAGTCCAAGCCGGCCAAAGGGACCGTCGTTACCGGCAATGCGGATTATTCCGCGACTTCGCCCGACTGGATCAGCGTGACGGAAGGCGGCAGCGGCGCGGGCCTGGACGATGCCTTCAAGTTCAAGGTCCATGCTTCTCCGGTGGAAGGGGCACATGTCAAGACCGATGTCAGCCCCTGTGTAAGCGCCATGCTCCAAAAACTCCAGGGCAATAATCTCGGGACCGTGGATCTGTCCAAGTTGAATTTCCTGGAAGGAGGTACTTATTCCTCTGCCGAGACGGCCAACTGCTACATCATCAACGGGTATGGTACCTTCCTGATTCCTTTGGTGTATGGCAATGCATACAAGGGCGGGGACAATACCGGTGCTTATGCCTGGTCGACGGCAGCCGATTCGGAGCAGTACTTGCGCACCTTCGTCAATGCGGACGGGAATGCGATCGCCAGTCCGTTCATCCTGAAAGATGGCAATCTGTCCAAACCCTCCCCGTACAACGGCTGCGTCGTCTGGCAGGATACCCAGAAGACCTTTGAGATCGTGAAGGACAGTGACATTTCCATCTTGACATCCAAGCCTTCCGCCGGGGCCATCAACTGTGAATATCTTCAGTTTGAGATCAAACGGGAAAACATCAAGCCGGGCAATGTCATGATCGCCCTCCGGGATGCGAACAACAAAATCCTCTGGAGCTGGCATATCTGGGTCCGTGCGGACATCTCGTCCAGCGATGCTTCGGGATCGATCCCGGCCTCCGGGGACGATGCCAACAAGTTGCACGTGACCGAGGTAACCTATTTGCCCACTTCCAGTACTACAGCCACCATCGGTTTCCTCTCCGAACCGTTGGGGTGGACTCCGCCGCTTTCTTATGAGGGGGGAGATGCGCATGCCCGGAGTTACTGGATCGCCATTGTCAGTACGGAAACCCAGTCCGTCATAGGCAGCTTCAAGGTTTCACAAAGCGATCATCACCAGGACGAGTATGATTCGCAAAGCGAGAGCATCTACTCCGCTCCATACTATCAGTGGGGACGGAAAGATCCCTTCCTGCCGACTAACGGAAAATCCGTGAACAAAATCTGGACTTCCGCGCATTATCAGATTGCCGGGACTTCCAAGACGGAAGACAAACTGAAGTCAGAGCAGTTCAGCGGAACCAGTCCCCAGAAAATCGGGAAAACCATCCAGCGGCCCTACCTCTTCAACTTGAATTACAATGCCTATCCCGCATACAGGAATCTCTGGGACGGGGACTATAACGACACCGGAATGGTTTCATCCGAAGTGAGAAAAACGGTTTACGATCCATCGCCGAGAGGGTTTACCGTCATGCGCTATCGCGCTGTTACCGGCGCGGTCTCGGATGGCTCGAACACGTCCATCAACACCAGTGCAACGATTTATTCGATGTATTATCAGCCAAGGAGCAATGTGAATTACAATTCAGAATGGCCGGCCGGACGGAGAATGACGTATAACCACACAAATAACACGTCCACTTATACGGTCTTTATTCCTGCATTGGGATGGAGAGGCTGGGATAACAGCCAGGTAATCTATAAATATAATAACGCAACTTGGGGAATCGGTTACCAGATTTATTATTGGACGGCTTCCTCCACGGATGATATGTATGACTCCACTCATCTGGGTTCCTCCTTCCATTCGGCGGAGAACCTGTTCGACACCCATACGCGGGACAGGCGTACCGACGGCTTCCCGATCATTCCCACCCGCGAGGAGTAGTTTTTCCAAGATTATAACTATATCGAGATATGAAAGAACAATATGTCATTCCTCGGATAATCCAGGTAACGAAGGTCTGTCTGGAGCGGGATTTCCTGGAAGGGTCCTTGGATAAACTCACGGTAGAGAGTACCGGGCAGGAAGTGGAGACGTACGATTACAATTCATCCACCACGCAATTCAACCATGAATGGGAATAATTGATAATATGAAAAATAAGGCTTTGTTTTTGATGTTTTTACCGCTGCTCCTTTGGGGCTGCGGTAAAAGTGTTTATATCCCGGGACAGAAAGTGCACTTCCGGGCGGCATCCCCCGAGGTCAAGACGCGTACCGCGTATGAGGGTACCGTGTCCGGCGGCTGGGAGCGGATCAACTGGGTTTCGGAGGAGGATGTCCTTCGGATTTATTGCGCGGAAACGCCCGAGAAATCGGCCGATTACAAGGTCGGCACGGTGACGGACCTGTCAGCAAAGTCGAGCCAGGCCGATATCCGGGAAGTGGGCGCGCCCCTTACCTGGGGCAGCGAGGACCCGCACACGTTCTACGGCATGTATCCGTCTCCGCAGGCGTTCGCTTCGGATGATCCCAATAAGGCGGCCTTCTCCCTCACGGACGAGCGCGCCGAATGGATGATTCCGGCGACGCAGTCGGTGACCCGCGTGGGCGAGACCTCGGATTATGCGCCGGACATGCGCTATGCCACCATGCTGGCCAAGCAGGTCGGCTCCCAGAGCGACGAGACCGTGAACATCCCGTTCTATCCGATGTTCAATGCATTCAAGATCAGCATTTCCGCGGGGGATAACGACGAACTGCATGTGACTTCGTTCACCCTTACGGAGGGTGGCGAGGACGGCGTGACGGCCGGCATGGATGCCTGCCGATTTCCCGACAGGCGGAACGCCGGAAGGGACGGGTTTCTATGAAGTTCCCGCTGTCAAAATGACTGCCCAGCCCGTGATGTCGCACGAAGAGCGGCTGCGGACGGCATGGACCGAAGAAATCGCCGCAGCGCACCGGAATCCTTCCAACCGGTTCGACGAGCCCCGTCTTGACCTGTCAAAGTGGAATTTCGTTTCCCACCGGCTGGAGAACCGGACCACGGCGAACTGCTATATCGTGCAGGGCCCCGGCAAGTACATGTTCCCGATGGTATATGGTAATGCCGTCGATCTGATCTGCTACAATACGGCGGATAATCAGTCGTCCTATGAGCCTTCGGTGTCCGGCGCCGGTGTTTTGAACCAGTTCCGGAACCATGTCCGGAATGCGACGGACTATGAGTGGACCATGACCCCTTACCGGATCAAGCAGCCGTGGGTTTCCCGGGATGCGAACTTTGGAGCGAATTGCACCGAGGTCGGAATCCTGTGGCAGGATATGGACGGGACGGTCATCACCAACCTGACGACGGTGGATGAGTTTACCTACGCGAATGGCAAGGCCGACCGGTTTGTCTGCTTCGACATCCCCGCCGAGACCATCAAGCCCGGCAACGTGGTCATTTATGTCAAGGATACCGGGCTGACCGAAGAGTCGGGATCGGGACATCCCGTCGCCTGGTCCTGGCATATCTGGATCACGGACCAGAACATGTTCCCGGTGCGGATGAAGAACAATTCCAATTCGGCCGGGTTCCCGGTCCAGCCGGTCAATCTGGGCTGGGTGGACGGCGAGGAAGGTTTGTATTATCCCGCCCGTACCGGTCAGGTCCGTTTCGTGGCCGCTGACAGCGCGGGTGATTATGCGGATGTGGAACTGACGCAGGATGAGTACGAGAAGATGTCCACGTCCGGCCATGCTCCTTTCTATCAGTGGGGCCGGAAAGATCCGCTCCAGTCCACGGCGACGGCCGTCACCGATGAACTCCACCATGTCTATTATTCGATCCGGCATCCCGAGGTGTTCCTGGGGCAGCATACCAGTACCATCACCCAGTTCGACTGGACGGACAATGGATACCGCAACCTGTGGAAATCGGAGAACAAGAAGTACGGCCGCACCGACCGCACGGCTACGACCGGCCGCAAGACGGTGTATGACCCCTGCCCGAGAGGTTATGTCATGGCTCCGGGTACAACCTGGGACGATGTCCACAAGACGGGCAGCGAATGGACCGGCAGTGGCTGGATTATTCCTTCCGGCATGAACGACGGGCGGAAGACCTATCTGCCGGCAGCGGGTTATCTGCGGGTGGAGAATCCGTCCGGACTGGAAAGCGCCCATTATCTGGGTCTTCAGAACAGCGGCTCGAAGGGGTATTATTGGACGGATTTCCCCTCTTCCATCGGTGTTCACCGTCAGAGCTTCGCCCTGAAATTCGAATCGTCGGAAAGCAGTTTCGAGGTTAATGACGAAATGATGCGTGCTTACGGATGCTCGGTCCGCTGCGTCCGGGAAGACCGTTTCACGGATGACAAGGAAGGCGGCGAAGCGCCGGCCTATGTGGATGATCAGCCGGAGACGCTGGCAGAGGATAATAATTACGAGATTGCGTTCTATACGACTCAGGTGATAAGGGACAATATCACCTCCTTGGATGAGGCTTCGGAGATTATCCTGCATGAGAGCCTGCAGTTTGTCACTGAGAATCCGTTCTCAGTCACGCCTGCGCTTTCGGTTTATTTCGGGAACAGTGATGAGAACCTGCGCTCTCAGGTGAATCTGGAAGCCGGCTCGACGCTGACCATCGCCCTCTCGGCCAAGGGACAGGTTGCCGCCAAGCAGATCAAGGTCAACTGCCTGAGCAGCGAATCCGGCGCCACGCTGGATGTCAATGGCCTGGGTGCGAAGAGCATCTACAATGCCGGCGAATCCACCCTGGTCGCGTATGACATCAACCCGGCTTCGACCATCACATCCATCTCGCTCACGGCGAGCAAGTTGACTGCCATCTACTCCATCACCGTGGAGTTCTGACACCGGCTTTCGCCCGGATGAAAAAGTAGCGGGGTTTTGCTCCGCTACTTTTCGTATTTCCGGGCTTGCATGGCCATTGTCGGCGCTTCAGGGATCCGCTGCCCCAGGCCCCAACCCGTGCACACTTGCTAAGTGTAAGCCCTCATCCGCCAGTCCGTGTGCAAATCAGGCCGTTCTCGCTTACAGCGGCAGGAAATCAACTTAACGGTAAGCAGAAGCGTACCTTTTCGCTTACATCTGCAGGGCAGGACGGACGGTGGATACCTTTCTCCCCTTGCCGTTGGCAAGGCCGGCCCTTCCTGCCCGTCGTTGCAACTATTCCCCCTCGCCGCGGGCAAGACCGTTCCGCCGGAATCTAAGTGTACATGACAAGGCAGGCAAAAGGGCATTTCGCCGCACACTTAGTGCGCCAAAAGGCCATTCCTCCCCGTTCCGACACCTATGTGTACAAGGAACCGCCGCCCCAGCCCCACCCCCGTGCACACTTGCTAAGTGTGCTGCCGCATATGGCCGGCAGACCGCACACTTGGTAAGTGTGCTGCCGCATATGGCTGGCGCACTGCACACTTGCTAAGTGTACCGCCACACATAACACTTGTCCTCCTCGAAAAGCGAAAGCACCAGTCTCCGCGATATCCCCTTTCCCCATAAGAGCTACAGCGCTGCATCTCCGCAATTCTCCCCATCCCGCAATGCGCCTCCGCCCGTGAACGCGACAAAACCGTCCCGCCATTGCGCTCACAGCGGGAAAACGCCCGAAAGCGGCCTCTTCCGTGCCGCGAAAGGGAAATCCGCCGGCATTCATTGCGCTCGCGGCGACCGCAACAGGCATCCGCAACAAGCCAACACGCATGCGCAAAAATGCGAAAACATTAAAACCAGCCGACCGCAGGAAAAAGTTTTTCCGTTTCACGGGGTTGCTTTCCGGGAAAACGTCCCATGTTTGCATCGAACCAAATCACACGCATGATGGACACTGACAAAACCACCAACACCCTCCCGGAGAACTTCGCTCCCGTGTTCCTCGACCCCACGGTCGACTGGGCATTCAAGTACATCTTCTCGCACGAGGAAGTGCTTCGCAAGTTGCTCAATGACCTCCTTCCCGTCCAGGTCGGGGCCATCGAATACCTTCCCAACGAGATTCCTGTCCTGTCCGAAAAGGACAAGCGCTCCATCTTTGATGTCGTCTGCATGAACCGCCAAACCGGCAAGCGTTTTATCGTCGAAATGCAGTCTAACAATGATATGGACATGGACGACCGCCTCTTCTTCTACGGAGCATCCCTCGTCCACCGCCAGATTGAGCGCGGCAATCCCGACTACAGCCTCGCGCCTGTCTATGTCGTATGCCTGGCGAACTACTCACGGAAACATATGGACGCGCCGGAGGACAAGATCCTTTTCCGCTACGGCTTCCGGGAGGAGGAGACGCATGAACCCTATGGGAACCAGCTGACTATCTGCCGGTTGGAGTTGCTCCGTCTCGGGAAGCAGGCGGAGAGGTGCCGCGGAAACGTGGAAAAGTGGGCCTATTATCTGAAAAATATGCCTACCTTTGCCACGAAGCCTGCGGGCGCCGACGAAGAGTTCGATGCGTTCTTCGATGCCGCGCGCTTCGCGGAGCTTCCGGAGACCGACAAACAGCAATACTACAAGGCCATGAAAAGCGAATACGAGTTCCGCGTCACCACGCAATACAGCTATAATGAGGGCATGGAAATAGGGATGGAAAGGGGCAGAAAAGAAGGCAGAGCAGAAGGCCGCGCGGAAGGTCGAACGGAAGGCAGAGCAGAAGGCCGCGCGGAAACTGCCCGCGCGATGCTTGCGGACGGGGTGGACCCTGTGCGCATTACAAAGTACACCGGCCTGAGCGCCGAGGAACTTGAGGCGCTGAAAGTGTTGAAGTAATTGACAATGCGGGCGCCGGCAAGGAGTTCGATGCGTTCTTTGATGCTGCGCGTTTCGCGGAGCTTCCGGAGGACGACAAACAGCAATACTACAAGGCCATGAAAAGCGAATACGAGATCCGCGTCACCACGCAATACAGCTATAATGAAGGAAAGGCGGATGGTCGTGCAGAGATTCTCCAGGCCATGCTTGCGGAGGGTGTGGATCCGGCCATTATTGCCAAGTATATTTTACAAAAGTAGCGAGGATTACTCCCCGCTACAATATGCGCAGTTTATCGTACGCTCGCGCCGATGTAAGCGAAAAGGGCCTGATTAGCACACGGAGTGGCGGGACAGTTCGGCATGTCGCGTGTCGTTCCGGACGGGAAGGAACGGCAGTTGCAACCGGCAGGAGAATCTTGGACTTACAGCGCTTTCAGATCTTCAGCGGAAATACCGCTTGCCGCGCTGACAATCGCAGGATCGATGCCTCTTGAGAGAAGTTCTTTCGCCATCTCGGCCTTTCCTTGCGCAACGCCTTTCTCCAAACCTTTCTCCATCCCCATTTCCAAGCCCTTCTCCATGCCTTTCTCCATTCCCTCGCGGAAACTGTATTCCGTGGCGACGCGCATTTCGTATTCGTTTTTCATGGCCAGATAGTAATCCTGTTTGTCCTTCTCCTGAAGCAGGCTGACGTCCGCGGCCGCAAAGAACGGCGCAAAGGATTCATCGTCAGGCTTCTTTGCAAATGTAGGCATATTTTTCAAATAGTACGCCCACTTCTCGATGGTTCCTTCGCACTTTTCCGCCTGCTTGCGAAGACGCAGCAGCTCCAGGCGGCAGATCGTGAGCTGATTTCCGTAGGGTTCGTTCGTCTCCACCTCGCGGAGCGTGTAGCGGAAGAAGATCTTGTCCTCCGGCGCACCGGGATCTCGTTCGGGAGATACTCGATTTCGCCGACATCGACCGGGAGCAGGTCGTTGAGCAGTTTGCGGAGGACTTCCTCATAGGAGAAGATGTACTTGAATGCCCAGTCGACGGTGGGGTCCATGAACGGCGGGAGCGGATAGTCGTCCCGGCTGTCGTGCGATGATGTGTGCAGTTTGTTTTTCTTCATGGCAAGATCCAATCTGGTTTCCCTGCAAACATCGACAGATTATTCGGATAGCATCCCCCCGAAACGGAAAATTTTTTTCGCGTTTTTACCGGTTTTAATGCTTTTGGCGAATTGAGAGTCGCAGCGACTTGCTGCGAGTAGCACGCAACGAAGGAATTGTGAAATAATAACCTGCATCACCGGTGTCTGCTGCTTCGCAGCCCTGTCCGGGTAAATGCCACCGGCGACGCAGGTTATTCTTTCTGTTTTACTAAGCGAAAGTGGCAGCAACTTGCCGTAACCTCGGAAAAGTTGCTGCTACTTGCATTATACTCGGTAGAATTTACACGTCCTTCGTCGGCGGCTTACGTATCCAACTTATACAAGAAAACTACGACTGACATCTCACTGATGCCAGTCGTAAGCTCACTTTGTCAATATGTACTTGTCCAGATGCTTACACCTTACATCGGTATTCTTATAAGCAAACCAGCCCGGCCATCAAGACCGGGCTGGAAGGAATTATTTAATTCGTTTATTGATACGTTACGACAATTTTAGTCATCCGAACTTGTGCAGAAGCGGAGAGTGTCACATTCGAAGCCGATCCTTCCCAAGTCCCGATTGTTCCGCTATAGCTATAGCCTGTTCCGGAGAATTTACCAGGACCATTATTATTTGTACCACTACCAGTACAAGTAACTACAATTTTCTTGATAGTTTTTCCTGTTTCGGCACTAACTGTCATATCGGTGTCAGCATAAGTACGATAGTTATCCGTACGATTCATTGTGGACATCGAGACTGTTATACCATCTTTCGTCACTGAGGAGTCTCCAGTATCTTGCCCCGCTGTAAAAGTAACATCCGTGGGGTCGCTATTTACGGCCGTATGGCGAATTCTAATACCGCCGATACCAACGTTGGACCCTTTGGTGAATGTCATCTTTACATAGCGAGAAGCGGAATTAAAGGAGGAAGTTGTCTTTAGTGTACCAGTATCATTCTGAGCACCGGAGATAGAGAGAGTCTGAACATCATTCCAGGACTCTCCATCCGAAGATTCGGAGAACGTGATGGAAGAAGTGGCAGATCCTCCTATCATCTTGTAATCGACTGATACGTCCCCAATACTATCGTCCGTCTTGACCATGATATAATCACCGGTTGTATCGAATTTGATAAGGTAAGGAGCATTACCAGCTGCATAGTCACTGCCAAGTCCAGAAGCAGTAACACCTGCTATAGCCGTAAGGTCTGCACTAGATCCACCGGGGAACGACCAGTCAAGGGTGACATAGTCTACGGTCGGAAGATTGATGGTGTAGGCCGCGGTGACGACATTGCTGGAAGTCCCGTCCTTGATGGCAATGGCCTTGATGGTCATGGTCTCCGACACGGAGATAGGACTGCTATAGAGCGTACTACTGGCAGTCGGCGTGCTCCCGTCGGTCGTGTAGTATATGGATGCTCCGGGGGTATTGCAAGAAATGCTAACATTCTGGGCCGTAGTGTATGTGCCGGCAGCTGGATTGAATGACGGATCCGCAACCGTTTCTGTGCTGGAATCAATGCCCTCTACGATAGAAATATTATCAAGGAAGAACCTATTCTTAGAGGCGATATGTGCACTGAATGTAACCGTGAACGGGGTTTCAACATCTTTCAGATACACCGTGAAAGTTGTCCAATTCGCCTGCGCCAACGTTACTTGGGTAATCTCATTTACGAGCGAGGCATCGCTGTAAATATGGCCACTTGATACTGCTAAATCCAAGAACTTATTCTCTGTATCTTGATTCCATGCTGCCGCATCAAAAGTCAATGTGGCGTTTCCGCTATAGTTTAGAGCGGGCGTAGTTGCGATACCCTTTGCACTGCCGGTTCCGAACTTCGCAGAACCGTTGAAAGGAGCACCATTGGAGATCTCCCATCCATCGTTATCGCAGACCAAATCTCCAGTACCACCATTAAACGTTGACGTACGTTCAGCATTCGCGAAGGTCTCAGTGAACGGCAGGCTGAGGCCTGCGTCGTTCTGATTAACCGTAATCGTATAGCTGACCGTTTCGGATCTAAAGGATTGATTGCCGGCAAATGTCGCGGAAATCGTAGTTGTGCCGGTCTTATTGGGGACAAACGTTACCGTGCCGTTCGAAACGCTCGCAAGTTGTGTATTGCTGGACGACCAGGTTACACTCACATTATTCGGGTTCGTGAGAGCCTGTCCCGTAAAGGCCGTATAGTTTGCATCGTCTAAGGTAAACTCATAACTGGCGGTGCTAAAACCGATTCCGGAAAGAGGAAGTAGGGTGCCTTTTTTGTACAGGCGGATGAGATTATATGCCTGATTGGCTCCCTTGTAAGTGCGCCAATCCGGTTTGCTCAGATAAACCTGCAGATAACGGGTATCGCTTGCAGAGTCCTCGGTCGAGAGATAGAAGTACTTGTTTGTACCGTCGTTGACGCTTACATTCCAAGTGTTCTGGAGGCTGGTGTAGTTCCACGTGGCGATGATCAGACCGGTATTCTCGTTCTTGCACAGTAAGTAATCCTCTGAGTTGGGAGCAGCAGACTTGATCTTGAATTCGTTGTTCCCGACGGCTTCAAACTTCCATTTGATATTGGTGGCGGAAGAAGTGATGGTCTTGGCGTCAGCGCTGATTGTCAGACCGGAGATGTCTTTCAGCATGGTGGCAGACTGTGTATCACTGGTAAGATGCCCATTGGTCAGGACATAAGATTCATCCTCGTTGGCCGGGTCGAAATTGACGATCATGTACCAGCCAGCACTGATATCGGAGAGGTTCTCGACCAGGATATAATCATTGGAAGCCGGTTCTTCATCCTGCTCCGTCGTGAAATTCATCTTCACGGTCTTCATCTTACCGGCGGTGAAGGTGTAGTCCTTGGTGAGGTTGAATTCCTTGGTCTGACTGACACCCGCGGAAGTGTTGACGGTCAGCGAAATCGTGCTTCCGGAAGCGGCCGTGAAAGGTTTAATCGGAAGATAGAAAACGCCTACGTCGTCTTTGGCGATGGCGGCGTTGATAACGTTAAGAGTTGCGGTATTGGAAACAGAGCTATTGCTGCTGGGAGTATAGACGACATTCTCGCCAAGGATATTGAAGCAATAGGTACCGACGATATTCTCCGGAGCGGTTAAGGAAACGGAGGAAATGTTGATGGTTGCCGATGTGCTGTTGGTGATGGTGACGGCCGCGACGGAAGCGAGCTGGCTCATCTGAATGATGGGAGCGGCGGTGCCGTCGTAGGTCGCATTCTTCTTGACACCATACATAGGCAGGTGTCCCAGATGAGCGTCGTCGAGGCCGGATTGTTCAGGATACACCCACTCGTCGTCGATTTTTTCCGCGCCCAACGTATAAGACTGATTAGTCCCATTCTTGTTATTGATTTGGGACAGGCTGGCGTTATACGGATAAAGCGCATACCAGTCATACGCAGTTCCCTGGGTCGGGCTGCCGGCGAGGGTGCCGGTGAACTGGCCGGTTTCCGTGTCGGCAATCGTAAATACACCGTCGTTGATATAAGTCGTTCCGCCCGCGACGGCATGGAACAGATTGATTTCGTCGGTGGATTCCCACGAGGTGTTCATGCCGTTCACCGTCGTTCTCGTTTCGTCTCCCGCAAGCGCGATGATCTCAAACGGAACGCCTTCTTTCCCGGCGGCCACTTCCGCGGGGACTTCGATTTCCTTCGTCGAACAATTCGTCAGGGCAAGCGCTGCAAGCGCGAGGCCCGAGAGTATACCGATTCTTTTCATTTTTCTTCGTGTTGGTTGGTTACTTAATCCTGTTACTCGAGAGGATCGTCATCACCCTCCCACGGCTTGATGGGGGGGTCTCCACTCAGAATGTTCTCTTCAAACCTGACCTCGAAGAGTTCGGCGTCGGGCGCCTCATAAAACTGTTTTTTGAGCATAATGTATTGTTTGTGTTTTATTTCCGCTTCGTGTGTACGCGTAAAACGTGCGTGTGCGTACCATACAAACCGTAAAGTTAAACAAAAAGGCGGGGAATAAAAAACTTTTCCCCACCTTTTTCAACAATGCAAAAAGGGTATGTATGCCCCGTCAGGCGTTGCGGAGCAGCACTTCGCCGCCGGCGGCGTCCACCGTGACGGCGGCGTCTTTGCGGACGGAGCCGTCGAGGATGGCTTTGGCGAGCTGGTTGACGAGTTCGCGCTGCATGAGCCGTTTGACGGGACGGGCGCCGTAGGCCGGATCATAGCCGTGTTCGACCATCCAGTCCTCGAAGGCCGGGGTGAAGGTGATCGTTACCCCGTTGTCGGACAGTTTCTTCCGGAGGTCTTCCATCTGGATGTGGAGGATGTCGCGGATGTCGGTGCGGGTGAGCGGGTCGAACATGATGATCTCGTCGATCCGGTTCAGGAACTCCGGCCGGATGCCCGCCCGCAGGACCTCGAGGACCTTGCCGCGGCATTCGTCGAGCAGGCGGCGGCGCTCCGCGATGGCGGCGACATCGACGCCGGAGGCCTCAGGCAGCCGTTCCATGTAGCCCTGGATGATGTCCGAGCCGGCATTCGAGGTCATGATGAGGATCGTGTTCTTGAAGTCCACGGTGCGGCCCTTGTTGTCGGTCAGCCGGCCGTCGTCGAGCACCTGGAGGAGGACGTTGAATACGTCCGGATGGGCCTTTTCGATCTCATCGAGCAGGACCACCGAGTAGGGCTTCCGCCGGACGGCCTCGGTCAGCTGGCCGCCCTCGTCGTAGCCGACGTAGCCCGGAGGCGCGCCGACGAGCCGCGAGACGGTGTGCCGCTCCTGGTATTCGCTCATGTCGATCCGCGTGATCATGTTCTCGTCGTTGAACAGGAATTCCGCGAGGGCCTTCGCCAGTTCGGTCTTGCCGACGCCGGTCGTGCCCATGAACAGGAAGGAGCCGATGGGCCGCTTCTCGTTGGACAGGCCCGCCCGGTTGCGCCGGACGGCGTCCGAGACGGCCCGGATGGCCTCGTCCTGGCCGACGACCCGCTTGTGCAGTTCGCTCTCCATCCGGAGCAGCTTCTCCTTTTCGCTCTCGAGCATCCGCTTGACGGGGATGCCGGTCCACTTGGCCACGACTTCGGCGATATCCTCCGGCGTAACCGCCTCGGTGATAATCGGTTCCTTGATCGCGGCGGCCCGGGTGGAGAGTTCGTCGATGCGGTGCTGCGTCTCGCTCATCTTGCCGTAGCGGAGCTCCGCGACGCGGCCATAGTCGCCCGCGCGCTCGGCCATCTGCGCCTGGATCTTGTAGTCTTCGAGCTGCTGACGCGCGGTCTGGAGCCCACTGAGGATCTCCTTCTCTTCGTTCCAGCGCTTCATCAGCCCGGCCCGTTTCTCCTGCAGTTCAGCCAGTTCCGCGTCGATTTTCTCCATCTTGAGCGAGACACCCTCGCGCTTGATGGCCTCCTTCTCGATCTCCAGCTGGCGGATCCGGCTATTGAGGTCGTCGATGGGTTCCGGCACGGAATTCATCTCCAGCCGGAGCTTCGACGCCGCCTCGTCCACGAGGTCGATGGCCTTGTCCGGGAGGAAGCGGTTGGTGATGTAGCGGTGCGACAGGTTGACGGCTGCGATGAGCGCGTCGTCTTCGATGCGGACCTTGTGGTGGTTCTCGTATTTCTCCTTCAGGCCCCGCAGGATGGAGATGGACTCGGCGGGCGAAGGCTCGTCCACCATGACCATCTGGAACCGCCGCTCGAGGGCCTTGTCGGTCTCGAAGTACTTCTGGTACTCGTCGAGGGTGGTAGAGCCGATGGTGCGGAGTTCGCCCCGGGCGAGGGCCGGCTTGAGGATGTTGGAGGCATCCATGGCCCCGGAGGACCGCCCCGCGCCGACGAGGGTATGGATCTCGTCGATGAACAGGATGATCTCGCCGGCGGAGTCCACGACCTCCTTCACGACGCCCTTCAGGCGCTCTTCAAACTCGCCCTGGTATTTCGCGCCTGCAATGAGCGCGCCCATGTCGAGGGAATAGACGGTCTTGGACTTCAGGTTTTCCGGCACCTGGCCGTTGACGATTTTCTGGGCGATGCCTTCGGAGATGGCGGTCTTGCCGACACCCGGCTCGCCGACGAGGATCGGGTTGTTCTTGGTGCGCCGCGACAGGATCTGGAGGACCCGGCGGATCTCGTCGTCCCGTCCGATCACCGGATCGAGCCGGCCGGAAGAGGCCTGCGCGTTGAGGTTGACGGCGAAACGGCCGAGGAAGCTGTTGTTATTGTTCTCATTCATAAGCATTTCTCCTTTTTGTCCACCCGGGATGATGCGGAAAGAGCCGTCTGCCCGGGTGGGCAAACGGCTAATCTTCAAAGGATATTCCGTTCAGCTTCCGGCTGACAAATTGTCAGTCTATTCGGCGGTGGGGTCGGCCTGCTGGACCGGGGCGGTCGGGAACGCGGGCGCCTCGGCGGGCTGCTGGTTCAGGATCTCCGTGGAGATGGCGTCCTGCTCGGCATTGCCGGAGGAGTGGGTCAGGGTCAGCGTGCTGGCGATGGAGAGGATGCCGATGACGGCGACGAGCGTCCAGGTGGCTTTCTCCAGGGAAGAGGCGGCCTGGCGGACGCCGAGCGCCTGGTTGGCGGCGGTGAAATTGGTGGCGAGGCCCTCGCCCTTGCCGTTCTGCAGCAGGACCACGAGGGTCAGGAGGATGGCCGCGATGACGATCAGGACGACCAGGATGGTAAAGAACAACTTCATATCTTTAATTCAATTTTTCAATAAGGGCTGCAAAGTAAGCACTTTTTTCCGGATTCGCCAAAAGAAGTTTGGAATAAATGCGCCGGGCCATCTCCGGATAACCCTGTTCTGCATAGATTTCCGCGAGGGATTCGGTGCAGAAACGGTCGGACAGGTCCACCCCCGTCTCCTCTTTCGCCGGCTCCTTTTTCGCCTTGGCGGCGAAGCGGGAGAAGACGCGGTCGCCCTCCGTCCGGACATGGTCGTACTCGGCCTGGGAGAAGTAGTCCCCGCCGACGACCCGCACCGGCCGGGCGGCCGGCTCCTCGGGCTTCTCCCCGGGGGCGATCCAGGATTTGAGGATGTCGGCGACGTCCTTGTCGGCGCAGTCCTCCTTTTTCCCGGCATGCAGGAGGCCGGCGATTTTCCCGCGGTCGCCGATGTAGAGGGCCATCTCGGCGTACTGGTCCTCGCCCCAGGCGTCGCCGCCCGTGCGTATCATCCTGCGGCACAGCTCCTTCCGGGCGGCGCCGTACCAGGGATACAGGTTCAGCACCCCGGCGAGCTCCTCCATCGTGAGGCTGTGGAGGTCGATATGGGTCCGGCTTACCATTGGGCGACGGTTGCGTTGAAAATGTCCTCGCAGAGCTTGTCGATGATCTCCTCGCAGATGGAACCCTCGACCGCCTCGAGCGACTGGGTCGCATCGAAATCGGCATAGGCCGAGAAGGACTTGTCCAGGTTGTCCTCGGGGTATTTCCGGTTGTTGAAGACGCATTTGACGGTCACGGTGAGACGGTTCTGCGCCGCGACTTCTTCCGCGGTCACGGCCGTCGCGTTGACGTCGTAGCCGGTAATCTCGCAGGCGACCTCGAGGTCGCCGTCCATGTCCACCTGCTCGAGGCGGGTGAGCTTGCGGTACTTGTCCTGGAGGGCCTGCGTGAGGTCGGCCGAGAGGGACGGGTTGACCCGGAGGGCCTTGTATTCGACATAGGGGATGCAGATGGTCCTGACATCCGCCTGGATGGAGGTTCCCGAGAAGGAATACTTGACGATGCTGCAGCCGGTGAGGGCCAGCACGAGGGCGAGGGCGGGGAGGAAGCGTTTCATCATGCCTTCTTGATCTTTTGGAATTCCGGCGGGAGGTTGCGGTAAACGGTGCGTTCGGAGATGCCGAGTTCCCGGGCCGCGAGCTTGCGGTTGCCGCCGTGTTTCTCGAGGGCCCGGCGGATGTTCTCCCGGAGGATTTCCTTCATGGTATGTCCTTCATCCCCAGTTTGTTCCGGCGTGCTGGAATCGTAGCTGACGCGGGGCTTCTCGTGCGGCTCGCCGGGCAGGTCTTCCTCGCCCTGCCATTCGGCCTCCTGCGGCTCCTCGCGGTGGGGCGGCAGCGGGACCGGCCGGGCGTGGATCTCGGCCTTGAGGGCATCCACCTCCTGCTTGAGGTCGAGGATGGCCTTGAAGATGGCCTGCTTCTCGGCGTCGCTCAGGGTCCCGCCCCGGTCGCCCTCATAGACGGCGGGCAGGTTCGGCCCCTGCTCCTTCGGGAGGTACCGGGCCAGGGTCAGCTCGTCCAGGACCACGCGCTGGGTGGTCGGGGTGACCATCGTGGATTCCTGGGCGGTGAGCGCCTCGGCGAAGCCCATCAGCTGGCGGACGTTGCCGGGCCAGCGGTAGTTCTTCAGCATCCGCACGGCATCCTCCGTGAGGAGGACCTTGCACATCCCGTATTTCTCCGAAAAATCGGAGGTGAACTTCCTGAACAGCAGGTAGATATCATCTTTCCGCTCACTCAGGGACGGCACCCGGATGCTGGCTGCGGAGAGGCGGTAATAGAGGTCCTCGCGGAACTTGCCGCGGCGGACGGCCTCGTAGAGGTCGATGTTGGTCGCGGCGATGACGCGGACGTCGGTCCGCTCGACCTTGTTGCTGCCGACCTTGCGGTATTCCCCGCTCTGGAGCACGCGCAGCAGGAGCGCCTGCGAGAGGAGGGGCAGCTCGGCGATCTCGTCGAGGAAGAGGGTCCCCCCGTTGGCCTCCTCGAAGTAGCCGGAACGGTTGTCGGAAGCGCCCGTGTAGGCCCCTTTCACGTGGCCGAAGAGTTCGGAGTTGATCAGGCCTTCGGCGAAGGCGCCGCAGTTGACGGCGAAGAACTTCCCGTTCTTGCGCCGGCTGTACTGGTGGATGATGCGGGAAATGTTCTCCTTGCCCGATCCCGTCTCGCCGGTGATGAGTACGGACAGGTCGGTGGGGGCGAGCTTGACGGCGGTTTCCAGCGCCAGGTTGAGCGCCGGGTCGTTCCCGATGATATCGAATTTATTTTTGAGTCCTTGCAGGTCCATCGTGCTGCAAATTTAGCAATTTCTATTTATTTTGCGTATATTTGCGAATTCAGAAAGACAAACACAAAATTCTGTTCAGATATGACAAAAACGTTTAAAATGATTGCCGCAGCGGCCGCCGTGCTGGCTGCGTTTTCGTGCTCCTCGATGGAGGAAATGGTAAAAATGGCTGAGAACGTGGAGATTAGCTGCGAACCCGGCGTGCTTGAGGCCGTGGGCGGCTCCATCGACCCGGTCGTCAAGGTTACCTATCCCGACGGCTACTTCAACCCGAAGGCCATCCTCGAGGTTACGCCCGTGATCGTCTATGGCGGCGAAGAGGCCCGCATGGCCCCGTTCGTGTACCAGGGCGAGAAGGTGAAGGACAACTACAAGGTGGTCTCCTCCGCCGGCCAGACCGTGACCGAGAAGCTCCACTTCGACTTTGTCGAGGGCATGGAGAAGTGTTATCTCGAGCTCCGCGGCGTCGTCAAGGCGGGCGACAAGGAATTCGCCCTCCCGGTCCGCAAGGTCGCCGACGGCCTCAACACGACCTACATGCTGGCCAAGACCGAGGGCATCGTCCCCTTCAAGGCCGACAACTACCAGGACACCTACACCGCGAAGGCCGAAGGCCAGATCAAGTACCTGGTGAACAGCTCCGAGGTCCGGAACCAGGAGATCAAGGGCTCTTCCATCAAGGACTTCCAGAAGACCGTCGATGCCATCAACGCCAATGACAAGGCGACCGTCAAGAGCACCGAGATCGTGGCCTACGCCTCCCCGGAAGGCGCCCAGGACCTGAACAACAAGCTCTCCGGCAAGCGTTCCGAGAGCGCCGCCAAGGCCTGGAGCAAGATCATGAAGGGCTACGGCCTGACCGATCCCGAGATCAAGAGCCTCGGTGAGGACTGGGAAGGCTTCCAGAAGCTCGTCAGCGAGTCCGACATCCCGGACAAGGACCTCATCCTGCGCGTCCTTTCCATGTACAGCGACCCGAACGTCCGCGAGAGCGAGATCCGCAACATGTCCGAGGTCTTCACCGCCCTCAAGGATGAGGTCCTGCCGGAACTCCGCCGCGCCCGCTTCATCGCCAACGTCGAGTATGCCAACTACACCGCCGAGGAACTCCTGAAGGCCGTCGAGGAGAATACCGACGTGCTCGACGAGGAAGCCCTCCTCCGTGCCGCCACCCTCGTGAAGGACAAGGCCCAGAAGGAAGCCCTCTATGAGAAGGCCGTCAAGAAGTTCAACAGCGCCCGCGCCCAGTTCAACCTCGGCGCCCTGTATCTCGCCCAGAACAAGCTGGACAAGGCCGCTGCCGCCTTCGCCAAGACGGACGCCAACGATCCCGAGGTGGAGAACGCCCTCGGCGTCCTGGCCCTCCGCAAGGGCGATCTCGCCGCTGCCGAGCGCTACTTCAAGGCCGCCCGCACCCCCGAGGCCAAGACCAACCTCGGCGTCGTGGACATCCTGACCGGCAACTACGACAAGGCCGTCCAGGACCTCGCCGACGCGAAGGGCTGCTGCCACAACACCGCGCTGGCCTACCTCCTGACCGACCAGCTCGACAAGGCTGAGAAGGCCATCCACTGCGGCAGCGCCGAGTGCGCCTACCTGAAGGCCATCATCGCGGCCCGCCGCGGCGACGCCGCCGGTGTCAAGGCCAACCTCGAGAAGGCGTACAAGGACAAGGATCTCAAGGCCCGCGCCGCGAACGACATCGAGTTCGCCGGCTACGACATCTAGTCCTGCGCGTCGCTCCGACACTTCGGAACAGGGTTCAAACCTCAGAAAAATTCGGTTTGAACCCTGTTCCTTCGTTTTCTCCGCTCCTGTCCTTCAAAAGTGCTGCGCGGAATTGCAGCTGAGCCGTTTTTTTCGTACATTTGATGACTTTTAATTGTCATGCACCCATGATCACCCAAGACAATTCCGTGCTCGCGCTGGCGACACGGTTCCGCGACCGGGGGGACTGGACCGTCGAGCAGCAGTTCGTGCTGCAGATGGGGTCGAGTTACCTGCTGGCCCACGGCATCGGCACCCCGCTCCCGAAGGATGCGGAAACGGCCGTGGAAATCCCCGGGGACGGGGAATATACCCTCTATGTCCGCACCAAGAACTGGACGAAATACTGGTCCGACGCGCCGACGCCGGGCGTTTTCCAGGTGCTCCTGGACGGTGCCGCCGACGGGGAGACCTTCGGCACGGGCAAGAGCGCCTCGACCGGCGAAGTGACGCCGCACTGGTGCTGGCAGCGGGGCGGGAAGTACGCCCTGAAGGCCGGCCGGCACACGCTTGCCCTGCATGACCTCACGGGCTTCGACGGCCGCTGCGACGCCATCCTGCTGACGCGCTCGGACGCCGTTCCGGGCGACAGCCTCTCCGAATACAAGGCGCTCCGCGAGGCGCTGCTGGGCCCGGAAGTGCCTGAGGACAAGGGCCATTTCGACTTCGTCGTGGTCGGCGCGGGCATCAGCGGCATCTGCGCTGCCCTGGCCGCGGCCCGGCTCGGCTGCAAGGTCGCCCTCCTTCAGGACCGCTACATCCTCGGCGGCAACAATTCCTCCGAGGTCCGCGTCGGCCTCGGCGGGAGGATCAACGTCGATCCGTATCCGTCCCTCGGCTACCTGATCAACGAAATCGGCCCGGAGCGCATCGGCAACGCCCGCGGCGCCCATCATTATATGGACGACAAGAAGATGCGCGTGGTCCTCGCCGAGAAGAACATCACCCTCTTCTGCGGCTACAGCGTCATTGACGCGGAAATGGCTGACGGAAAGATCGTTGCCGTCACCGCCCGCGAGGCGACGGCGCAGACGCTCATCCGCCTGACGGGCGACACCTTCGCGGACTGCACGGGCGACGCGTACCTCGCCGTCATGGCGGGTGCGGAGACCCGCATGGGCCGCGAGGCGCGGAGCGAGTACGGCGAGCGGATCGCCCCGGAAGAGGCCGACGACTACACGATGGGCGCCTCCCTGCAGTGGTACTGCGAGGACTGGAATACCCCCTGCGACTTCCCTGATGCCGTGGACTGGGGCCTTTCCCTCGACGAGATTACCGTCGAACCGGTCCACCGGGCGAACTGGTACTGGGAAGTCGGTATGCACGACGACCAGGTGGCGGACGCCGAGAAGGTCCGCGACTACGGCATGTACGTCGCCTATTCGACCTTCTCCTACTGCAAGAACCGCTATTCCGCCAAGGAAGACTGGCTGTGCACGCACCTGGTGTGGGTCAGCCACGTCGCCGGCAAGCGGGAGTCCCGCCGCATCATCGGCGACTACGTGATGACCGAGAACGACCTCACGCGCCACATCAGGCACGAGGACGGGACCTGCACGACGACCTGGCGCATCGACCAGCACTACCCGATGGCCGAGAACGAGGCGCGCTACCCGGGCGAGACCTGGATCAGCGTCGGCCGGCTCACCCCGATCGACCCCTATCCGATTCCGTACCGCTGCTTCTATTCGAAGGATGTCCCGAACCTGTTCATGGCGGGCCGGGACATCAGCGTGACCCACGTCGCCTTCGGCTCGATCCGCGTCATGCGGACCTGCGGCATGATGGGCGAGGTCGTGGGCATGGCCGCGAGCATCTGCGCGAAGCGGAAGGTGCTCCCGCGGGATATCTATACAACGTATTTCTCTGATTTACAGGAACTGATGCGGAAGGGAACCGGCCGGACCGACCTCCCTTACACCCAGTTCTATCACCAGGTCGACCGCGTCGGCCACCAGGCAGAAGACCGATGACAACCCAAGACAGCATTTTCCTTCCCGCGTCCCGCTTTGCGGACAAGGGCGACTGGACGCTCGAGCAGCAGTTCATCCTCCAGATGGGTTCGAGTTACCTCCTGGCCCATGGCATCGGCACCCCGCTCGCGGCGGATGCCGAGACGACATGTACCGTGCCGGAAGAAGGGGATTACACCCTCCTCGTCCGCACGAAAAACTGGATCCGGCCCTGGTCCGACGGCCCGGCGCCGGGCATCTTCCAGGTGAAGATCGACGGCACGGCCGACGGGGAAACCTTCGGCACGGGAGCGGACGACCGCTGGTACTGGCAGAAGGGCGGGAAGCACCACCTGACGGCCGGGGAGCACCGCATCGCCCTCCATGACCTGACGGGCTTTGACGGGCGCTGCGACGCCCTTATCCTGACGCGTACGGACGAAGTCCCGGACGCATCGCTGGAGGCGTATCACGCTGTCCGCGAGGCGCTTCTGGGTGATGAACCGGTCGAAGACCTCGGGCCGTTCGACTTCGTCGTGGTCGGCGGCGGCATCGCCGGCGAGTGCGCGGCAATCGCGGCCGCGCGCCTCGGGGCGAAGGTCGCCCTCCTGCAGGACCGCTATGTCCTCGGCGGCAACAACTCCTCCGAGGTCCGCGTCGGCCTCGGCGGCATGATCAACCTGCCGCCCTACGGCGCCCTGGGCTATATCCTGAACGAAATCGGCCCCGAATTCGGCGGCAACGCCCGCGGCGCCCACCGCTACGAGGACGGCCGCAAACTGCGTGTCGTCGAGGCGGAGCCGAACATTACGCTGCTGCTCGGCTACTGCGTCGTCGGCGCGGAAATGGACGGGGACCGCATCACGGCGGTCGAGGCCGTCGAGGCGGCGTCCCAGCGCCGGATCCGCGTCAGCGGCCGGCTGTTCTCGGACTGCACGGGCGACGCGTCCCTTGCCGTCATGGCGGGCGCGGAGACGATGTCGGGCCGCGAGCCCCGGAGCGCGTTCGGCGAAAGCCTTGCGCCGGAGACCGCGGACGACCTGCACATGGGCGGCTCGATCGAGTGGTACTGCGAGGACCACAACGTCCCCAGCACCTTCCCGGACACGATCGACTGGGGCCTGTTCCTGGACGAGACGACCGTGGAGCCGGTCCACCGGGCCAACTGGTACTGGGAGGTCGGCATGCGCTATGATCCCATCGCGGAGGCCGAGAAAATGCGCGATTACGGCATGTACGTGGCCTATTCGACCTTCTCCTACTGCAAGAACCGCTACTCCGCCAAGGAGGACTGGGAGTGCACGGAACTCATCTGGGTCAGCCATGTGATCGGCAAGCGCGAGTCCCGCCGCATCGTCGGCGACCATATCCTCACCCAGGGAGACATCCTGAAGCGGGTCCCGTATGAGGACGCCTCCGCCTCCCTCTCCTGGAACATCGACCAGCATTTCCCGAAACCCCGTAACAGCCAGGATTTTCCGGGCCATGAGTGGCTCTCCGACGGCCACCTGACGCCCGTGGGGACGCCGTATCCCATCCCGTACCGCTGCTTCTATTCGAAGGATGTCCGGAACCTGTTCATGGCCGGCCGGGACATCAGCGTGACCCACGTCGCCCTCGGCTCCACCCGGGTCATGCGGACCTGCGGCATGATCGGCGAGGTCGTGGGCATGGCCGCGAGCCTGTGCACGAAGCATGGCGCCTGGCCCCGGGACATCTACACGACGTATCTCGAGGAGCTCAAGGCCCTCATGCGGAAAGGAACCGGACGCACGGATGTGCAGTATAACCAGTTCTATACGCTCATCGACAACACCGCCAAGCAAATCGAAAGCATCTAGCCCATGAACCCGATCGACTGGATCATCATCATTGCCTTCCTGTCCCTCCTGGTCGGCCTCGGCTTCCGCTTCTCGCGGCGGAACCGCGACATGGAGGACTATTTCCTCGGCGGCCGCAGCATGCCGACCTGGATGGTCGCCCTGGCCGCCACCGGCACCTCCATCAGCGCCGGCACCTTCGTCGGCTCGCCGGAACTCGGCTTCAACACCAACCTGACCTACCTGATGCTCTGCATCGGGGCCATCTTCGGCGGCCTCCTCGTGGCCTGGCTGTTCCTCCCCAAGCTCTACAAGGCGGGGACGATCACCATTTACGGCTACATCGGCGACCGCTACGGCGAGACCTCGAAGCGCTGGACGAGCGTGATGTTCCTGCTCGGCCAGCTGTTCACGAGCGGCTCCCGGCTGTTCATCGCCGCCATCGCCGTGTCGGTCATCCTCTACGGCTCCATCCAGTTCCAGTTCCTGCTGTATTCGATTGTCATCCTGGGCGTTATCTCGACCATCTACACGATGGCCGGGGGCATCAAGGGCCTCATCTACATCGACACGATCCAGATCCTGCTGGTCATCGGGACGGGCCTCGTGGCGCTCGGGATGATCTATGTCTCCATGACCCCGGATTTCAGTTTCGGCGACATCTGGCACAGCCTGACGGGCGGCCGGGTGAAGATCGGGGGCGAATGGACCCCGGGCAGCAAGCTGCAGGTGGTCGACGCCTCCTTCCGCTTCGACGTGCCGTACAACCTCCTCGGTGCCTTGATCGGTGCGACCGTGTTCAAGGTGGTCCAGTTCTCGACCGACCATGAGTTCGTGCAGCGGCAGCTGACCTGCAAGAACGTGAAGACGGCGGGCATGTCGCTGGTCTATTCGCAGGTCATGAGCCTCCCGATCGTGCTCATCTTCCTCTCCATCGGCCTCCTGCTGTGGGTCAAATACAACGCGGTCGATCCGTGCGGCCTCTGCGGATTCGCCGCCGACGCCCGCGACCTCTTCCCGCAGTACATCAAGAACAGCATCCCCACGGGCATCCGCGGGCTGATGATCGTTGGCGTGCTCGCTGCGGCTCTGTCGAGCTTCAATTCCGCCATCAACTCGATGGCCTCGAGCTTCACCGCCGACCTCTATCTCCCGATCAAGCGGGACCGCGGCCGGGCCATCACCTCGGCGGAGGAACAGATGGCCTCTTCCAAGAAGATGGCGGCCCTGATGGGCGCCGTGCTGACGGGCTTCGCCATCGTCACGGCGGTCATGCAGCAGGCGAGCGGGCTGAACCTCGTGGACTTCGCCACGGGCGTCATGTGCTTCTCCTACGCGGGCATGGGCGGCGTGTTCGTCTGCGCGCTCTTCACCCGCCGCGGCAATACCCGCAGCATCGTGGCGGCGCTCATGATCGGCCTGCTGGTCGTGCTGGCCATGCAGCCCTACGTGCTCGGGCCGCTTTCCGAGGCCTGGCTGGGGCACAGGGTTTCAATCGCCTGGACCTGGTGGACCCCGATCGGCAGCCTCGTCAGTTTTGTCATCTGTTATCTCGGTAAACCCTCAAAATCAAGCATATGCGCAGAGTAGTCCTGGAGCAGCCGCACAAGGTTGTCTTCTGTCCCGACGTGGAAGCCCCGAAGGCCGAAGACCTGAAGGGGAATGAGATCCTCCTGAATATCAAGCATATCGGCATCTGCGGCAGCGAGATCCACTCCTACCACGGCACCCATCCGAGCACGATGTATCCCGTCGTGCAGGGCCATGAGTATTCCGGCGTCGTGGTCGCCGTCGGCCCGGCCGTCACGAAGTTCCGGCCCGGGCAGAACGTGACCTGCCGGCCGCAGCTGGTCTGCGGGCAGTGCAATCCCTGCCGGCGGGGGCAGTACAATGTCTGCGAGCACCTGAAGGTCCAGGCCTTCCAGGCCGACGGCGCCGCGCAGGACTATTTCGTCGTGACGGAGGACCGGGTCGTCGCGCTGCCGGAAGGGATGTCCCTGACCTATGGGGCCATGGTCGAGCCGACGGCGGTCGGCGCCCATGCGACCTCCCGCCCGCGCGAACTCATGGGCAAGAACGTCATCGTCTCCGGCGCCGGCACCATCGGCAACCTCGTTGCGCAGTTCTGCATCGCGCGCGGGGCGAAGAAAGTGGTGGTCACCGATGTCTCCGACTACCGCCTCGGCATCGCGCAGGAATGCGGCATCCGGCATACGCTGAATGTGGCGAAAACGCCCATCCGTGAGGCGCTTCCGGCCCTTTTCGGCGACGAGGGCTACCAGGTCGGCATCGAGTGCGCCGGTGTCGAATCCTCCCTCCGCTCCCTCATGGAGACCATCGAGAAGGGCAGCGATATCATCATCGTCGGCGTCCATGCCCACGACCCCGCCCTCAGCATGTTCTACCTCGGCGAGCACGAACTTTACCTGATCGGCTCGATGATGTACCGCCACGAGGACTACGAAACCGCCGTCCGCGAGATCGCCGCCGGCCACATCAAACTGGAACCCCTGGTAACCAAGCGCTTCCCGTTCGAAGAGTACGCCGAAGCCTACAACTACATCGACGCCCACCGCGAGACGTCGATGAAGGTGATGATCGATCTGTAAACCAAGACTTGATATGAATCTCTTTGCCAGCTTTTTTATTTCGCTGCCATTCCTGATGGGTTTTTCCGGGAATGAAGGAAGCAAAACCATCCTTCCGGAAGCGGAAGGAAACACTGTAAGAACCGAGTGGCTGTCTCCGCAGGATGAGCCCGACGGCTTGATTGGAAAGAAGTTCATGGACCTGCGGGAGGCGGACCCACGAGGGAAAGAGCACTGGCTCAGCGAGTATGCCGGTCAGGGGAAATGGGTCCTGGTCGATTTCTGGGCATCCTGGTGCGGTCCGTGCCGATATGAGATGCCGAATGTTATTGCTGCCTATAATAAGTACCACAAGTTGGGATTCGAGGTCGTGGGCCTCTCCTTCGATGCGGACAAGGAAGACTGGAAAGAAGCCATTAGGACCTGGGGCATGCCCTGGATTCACCTTTCCGACCTGAAGGCTTGGGAGAGCAAGGCAGGTAAGGTGTATAATATCCACGCAATACCGGACAACATCCTCATTGACCCGAAGGGCATTGTTGTAGCTCGCAACCTTCGCGGTGATGACCTGGAAGCGCACCTCGCCAAAATCTTCGCCACTCCCCTCGGGCAATAGCATGATGTCTAAGCACAGAAAAAGGCCTGCGATTATTCTTTTGTTTTTATCACACCTTCGTTGTCTATATCAACCGAGGTGCTGATGTCCGCTTGGATGGAATAATAGACATCACCATTGTCCTTCATTTTGCAGCAAATGAAGGGGTAATTACATATTTTGAGATGATATCCTTTTTCAATGCTTTGGGGCAAATAGATTGTTCCGGAGTTATTCCCACCAAAGTAATATCCGGAAGCCGTCACATAGCATGAAATAGTATTGTTGATAGTTACAATTCTTAAAAAATCACTGTTTCCACTAATATCGGTAGTCTTGACTTTAGACAATAATCGATCCAGATAACCGTTCATTTCACTGATTGTAAAACCATCGAGGAGGATCCTTCTTATGAGGAATCCCATTTGGCTTCTCGCTATTGTCACATTAGCCACTTCTCCATCCAGATAAAGACTGTCGCCAACAATTGCGTAGGAATGATGGCGCAACGAAGTGAGAAGGTTTTTTGTTGCCATTAAGTGCTTAATGACCTCTTCTTTGAAGTCTTTTGGGTACAGGCAGCAAAGTTTGCAGAGCGTTTTGGCGGAAAGATTGAATAAAACCTCCCGAAGCGAATTGTTTCGTATGATTTTGTGACAGATGGAATTTAACTCATTACTATAATCCAAAGGAACGTATTGGGGATGAACGATATCTTTGGGCGAAAAATACAACCCTTCGATATTAGTGCGGATAATATAATCAAAGGCTATTTTGTAATTGTAAATACCCTCATCAGACAAAAGAGGATGATTGCATATTTCTTCGGAAAATTGATAAGCCAAATCGACTTCTTGTTCTTCTAAGTGGTCTTCCGTAAAATTCAAATACTGTCCGTCCCAAGCATTGAGATAGTAAGAATCTTGAAACATTGCTATTTTCCCATCAGCACGGAAGGATACCGATTCTTCCTTGACTGAAGATGGATTCAAGGCAAATGACGAGGTGAGACTCTCTGACAACTTATTGGCCAAACTCTCCATCTTTGTCCGGTAATCTGGTCTTAGGAAAGTATCACTTTGTGTGGCTTTGGTCAAACCGGTCGATACTTCGACAATGTGGATATTCACGCTGTACTCATCCATGAACTTGCTGATGTTTCCGACAACAATGTAAGAGGCGTCCAATTTTCTTCCCACTTTCAATTGCTGTTGAAACGTCATATCCGTTGGGATATAATTCAATTCACGAAGGGCTCTGTCAATCAGGAAGCTGTCCAGTATGGTGTAATCGGCCGGCCGGAAATTGGAACGAAAGGTATATGAGATGCCTTCGACATCTTCACTGGTAATACCAGTCCCTATCTGAAGATTCAGTACAGCACAACGTTGCGCCCTTCCTGCAATTGTCGCTAGACAGAGCAAGAAGGCCAAAACAAAACGCTTCATTATTGTCTCCTTTTTCGTTATGTGCGGTCAGATCCTTGAGATACACACCGCGAAAACCGGGGAAAAGAAAAAGTCTTTACTGTGCGGCAGACACTAGTTTGCCGGCAAGATGCTTTGCAAGGTATTCCATGTTTGTACGGTAGGCCGCCCGTTCAAAATCGGCGCTTTCGGTAACCAGGGTCGAGCCGGTTGAAACATTGATTACGCGAATGTCTACGTAATATACATCCATGAACTTGCTGATGTTCCCGACGACAAGATAAGAGGCTTCAAGATTGCGTCCGACTTTTAGAATCTGCTGAAAGGTCATGTCCGTAGGAACATAGCCGAGATTCTTGATAGCCCTGTTAATCTGTGCGCGTTCCAGCATAGTGTAGTCGGCGGGGTGAAAATTAGAACGGAAGGTGTAAGAAATGCCTTCAACATCTTCACTGGTAATCCCGTTCCCAATCTGAAAATCCAAAACGGCGCAACGTTGTGCTTGCATGGTCATAGCCATCAGGCCGAACAGAATGGTAAAGAAAAACTTTTTCATTGTTTTCGTATTTTATTGCATAATGTGAGTTCTGCAAAAATACGAATTTTCTTAGTATTTATCGAGCGATTGTAATTAATTCTGCCCCAGAACCCATGCAACCATCTCCCCGAGCACGTCGGGCGAGATGGTTTCTTCGATGGCGGGGTACTCGGTGCCGAGGCCGGTGGTGCAGTGCTGGAAGAGGTGGTTGAGGCCGGGGTAGAGGCGGGCGTCGGCCGAGGGAAGGAGCTGCCGGATCTTGTCCAGGTTGTACTGCGGGAGGACCTGCATGTCCTTCTCGCCGTTGAGGGCGAGGACGGGGCAGCGGATCGCGGCAATGGCCGGCGCCGGATCGAGGGCGAGGAAATACGGCCCCCAGGGCTTCTGTTTCTGCATCTGTTTCACGGTCTTCCGGACGGCGATTTTCGCGACGGCGCCGGGGACGCCGGTGGCCTCCAGCATGGCAGTCGTCTGCCGTACGAGCGTGCTGTCGCCCCGGTCGGCCATCCCGGCCATGCTGATGAGGTAGTCCGGGCGGGCGTCTTCGGGCGTATCGGGGGAGCCGGCGAGCAGGAAGGCGATGGTGCCGCCTTCGCTGTGGCCGAGGACGCCGACCTTGCGGAAGCCGCGGCTCCGGAGGAAGCGGACGCCTTCCGCCGCATCGGCGGCGAAATCGGCGGTCGTCGCGGCGGCGAAGTCGCCCGTGGATTCCGCCGTGCCGCGGTCGTCGTAGCGGAGCGTCGCGATGCCGGCCCGGGCGAAGGCGTCGGCGATGACGGCGAAGGGTTTGTGGCCCATCAGTTCTTCGTCCCGGTTCTGGGGACCACTTCCGCTAACGAGCAGGATGGCAGGCGTTTCCGCTGTCGCGTCCGACAGGCTCAACGTCCCGGCGAGGGTGTGGTCGCCGCTGGGGAATGACACCTCTTCCGTGGCATAAGGGAAGGGCGGCTGCGGGGTCTGCGGCCGGTTGCGTACGATGTTGCCGCGCCCGAGGTTGAGCGGGAAGCTCTTCCCCATCTGGCCGAAATGCCCGATGAGCGAATCCCCCCTGACCCGGCCTTCATAAGAGGCCATCACCTTCGGGATCCTGATCCGGATGCTGCTGTCGGTCGCTTCCTTGACCTCGAGCGCGAGCCGGATGTCGCCCTGGTCGGGCGAGGCGGCGTAGCAGCTGTCGCCGAGGTGGATTTCGAAGGCGAGGCCGACGCCTTCGATGATGCCGTTCCAGTCGCCGGCGAGGGTTTCGGGAAGGACGGGGGTGCTCTTCGGCGCGCAGCAGAGCGCAAGAAGGGCGAAGGCAAGCAGGGGAATGATTCTCTTCATATCTGGCTTTATTTTCTGCAAATATATGAATTTTTATCGAAAATCAATATATAACCGTCTTTTCAACGGAGTTTTGCGGGAAAGGCCAAAAAAGCGTACCTTTGTGTCAGACCAAAAGGCGAGCGTATGATTATCGAAGCAAGCGGTATCCGGAAACGTTTCGGGGACCTCGAAGTCCTCAAGGGCGTTGATTTTCAGGTGGAAGAGCGCGAGGTCGTGTCCATCATGGGCGCGTCCGGCGCCGGCAAGTCCACGCTCCTGCAGATCCTCGGTACCCTGCTGACGCCCGACGGCGGCACGCTCCGGGTGGCCGGGACGGATGTCCTCCGGCTGGGCGCCCGGGACCTTTCCGCCTTCCGGAACCGGCAGATCGGCTTCGTCTTCCAGGCCCATCACCTCCTGCCGGAATTCAATGCGCTGGAGAATGTGATGATTCCGGCGCTGATTGCCGGCCGCGGCGAGCGGGAGGCCCGCGAAGCGGCCGCCGCGCTGCTCGCGGAAGTCGGCCTTGCCGAACGCGTAACGCACAAGCCCTCAGAACTTTCCGGCGGCGAGCAGCAGCGCGTCGCCATCGCCCGTGCCCTCATCAACAACCCCGCCATCCTCTTCGCGGACGAGCCTTCCGGCAACCTCGACAGCGTGACCAAGGGGGAAATCCACGCCCTCTTCTTCCGCCTCCGCGACACCCGTGGCCAGACCATCGTCATCGTCACCCACGACCCGGACCTCGCCGCCCTCTGTGACCGCACCTGCCACATGAAAGACGGGCTGTTCGTGTAAGAATAGCCCGTCTTCCGTTCAAGTAAACCGCACGATCAGTTGTAATGCGCGGGATTCTCGTCCTGCCACTCGTTGACGCCGTCGCGGATGCGGTTGCGGAAGGAGAGGATGTCCTTGACCTCCCGGCGTGCGCCGCCCGCATCGGTGACGGTGTACTGGAGCGTCAGCTTGCGGTCCTGCAGGAGTTTTGCGTCGTTGAAGGAGCCGGTGCCACTGACGGAACCGTCTGTGGAACTGATGGTTATGTTGTTTCCGTCGAAGGCGAGGAGCATCTCGCCGGAGGAGCCGGCGACCTTGTTGCTGCGGACGGTGTTGGCATCGACCGTCGTGAGGGCGTACACGCGCTCGTCGGCGAGGGAGGCCGCTTCCGTGTCCGTGGAAACGAGGTTGCCGCCGGCGTCATAGACCTTGGTCTCCCCTTCCCGCGTCCAGTTGCCGTAGAAGCGGTTTTCGCAGACCACGCCGATGACGGCGAAGTTCTTCGTCTCCAGCACGGTGTCGGCATCGGCCTTCAGGATCTTGAAGGCGACGGCATAACCGGGCTTGAAGGCGAGCGGGTCCGCGGCCATCGCGTCCGTCGCCCGGAGCGTGACCGACGCGGTGTGACGGCCTTTCCGGATGGTGAGACCCTCGATTCCCGAGACGGAGTAGTGCGAGGCGGGAAGCGGCGTCAAGTCGCTGCCGGAGAAGGATTTGAAGGCGGAGGAAACATAGTCGCCGGAGACGAGGGACTGGGATTTCATCCCGGCGACGGCGCCGGTGAGCAGGCTCTCGTCCAGGGTGATTTCGACGGCCCGGTCCCGGTCGTTGGCCATGACGCCGCCGAGGGCGACGGTGAAGTCGAACTGCGCCCCTTCCCCGAGGACGAAGGTCCGCAGGTCGTACTGGTAGGCGGCATAGACGGCGGTATAGTCGAAGTCGCGCACGTAATCTTCATAGCATCCTGTCACGAGGAACAGGGCCGCGATAGGTATCAGTAATTTTCTCATAATCTTTTATTTCCAAGTTTCCCAACCTTCATTCTGGGCCATCAGTGGCGCCTTGCGGATCTCGCCGTAGGGGATCGGCATCCAGAGCGACGGGTATTTCCTGTCCTCGATCTTGATGACTTCGTAGTGCTCGCCGGCCGCGTCGCGGGTGATCTTGATGCGGTGGATGGGCACGTTGATCTCATCGACGCTCCGGGCCCAGCGGCGGACATTGTGGAAGCGGAAGCCCTCGAAGCAGGTTTCGACGCGCCATTCCTGTTTCACAAGCTTGTCGAAGGCATCCATCCCCTGCAGGGCGGTCCTGTCGAGATACGGGTCGGCATCGGCCCCGACGCCCTTGCTGCCGTCCTCCAGGAAGCGGCTGCGGATGTAGGCGAGCGCTTCCTTGGCGGACATCCCGTAGGTACCGCTGTCGAGCGGGCCGACCACCTGGTTGGCCGCCTCGGCGAAGGCGAGCAGCATGTGGGTCCAGCGGAAGAAGAAGATGCAGGACTGGGCGGTCTGGAGGGTATTGTCCATCTTGTTCCAGCCGAGATAGACGAACTTCTTGATGTAGTAGCCGGTCGGGGAGGTGTTCACCAGGCCCGGGGCGTCCTTGCCGCCTTCGGAGGTGTCGAAGGTGTACATGATGTCCGAGACATTGGTGTTCCGCACGACCTGGGCGCCGTGGTAGAAGATGTTCGCATAGAAGCGCGGATCGCGTCCCGCATAGGGGTGCTGCGGGTCATAGCCGCTGTCCGGGTCGTCGATCGGGAAGCCGTTCGCCATCGGGAAGGCGTCCACGATTTCCTGGGTCGGGACGTAGTTGGCGCTGCCGCCGAAGCCCTGCGGATAGAAGTTGGACTCGTAGGTGGAATTCTGCGAGATCTGGGAGATGCAGTAGGCCTCCGCGCTGTTCGGGTCGTTCCAGAGGAAGGCCTTGCGGGGATTGAATCCCGACGGGACGACACCCTCGACATTGAGCTTGTAGTCAATGGCTTCCTTCGCGGCTTTCGCGGCGGCATCCCAGCGGGAGACGTCGTCGTAGGGGTTGAAGGCGGGCGATGCCCAGGTCAGGAGCGCGAGCGCCTTGAGCGCCATGACGGAAGCCCCGTCCATCCGGCGGTAGCGGACGGCGCCGAGCACCGGGACCATCTCCGGGTCGCGGAGGAAGTCGCGGTTGCCGAGCGGGAGGTATTCGATCGCCTTGTCGCAGTCGGCGAGGATCTGCTGCATGCACTCGTCGTAGGTGTTGCGCTTGATGGTCGAGAGGTCGGCCTTGGACGGGTCCACGGGCTCCGTGAAGATCGGTACGCCGAGCATGTCGCCGTCGACGCTGCGGCCTCCGAAGTACTTGAGCAACTCATAGAGGTAATAGGCCCGGAGCGCATAGGCGTCGCCCTGGAGGCAGCGCTGGAGCTTCGTGTTGGCCTCCTCGTTGATGAGGTAGCGGGTCTTCAGGCCGAGGTCGTCCTTGAGGAAGAGGTTGCAGTAGTAGATGGCCGAATAGTCCCGGGTGTAGAGGCTCGAGAAGTTGTAGCCGTTCATCTGGGCGGAGCCCGTCGCGAAGCGGTACAGGTTTTCGGTCTGGTTGCGGAAGGTCACGTTGTCGGCAAGGCCGTCGCCGCCGAGGTACTCGGAGGAGATGTAGCCGCCGGGGCGGAGGTCGTAGGCCTTCTCGACATAGCCGCGGACCAGCGCGGGATAGTCGGCGTAGTTCTTCTCGTTGTAGCTCCCGTTCGGAAGCGGTTCCAGGAAGTTTGCACAGCCCGCGAGCAGCGCGGTGCCGAGGATGAGACTGATAATATGCTGTTTCATAAGATCTTCCCGTTTAGAAGTTGACTTTGACGCCGGCCGTCACCATTTTGTAGAAAGGATAGTTGGACACGCCCGCGGCGGCATCCTCGGGATCGACATACGGCATGCCGCTCAGGGTGAGGAGGTTGCCGCCGGTCAGGGTGAAGGCGACATCCTTCACGGCCTTCCCCTTCGGATGGAGGGTGTAGGAGAGCTGGGCGCTCTTGACCTTGAAATAGGCGCCCCGGCGCAGCCAGAAGGTCGAGCCGACGAAGTTGGTCGTGGACTGCAGGTACGAAAGGCGCGGGTAGTCGCCGCCGATGTTGTCGATGACGAACTGCGAGTAGTTGCCGTCGCCCCAGCCGTTCCAGAAGTAGCCGCCGGTCAGGGCCACGTCGTAGAGGGCGCGGCCGACGCCGGTGACCGTAAGCTTGAGGTCGCGCCAGGCGAGGTCGATGTTGAGGGCGTAGCGGAGGCGGGGGCAGGTGTTGCCGATGACCTTGCGGTCGTTCACGTCGATGACGCCGTCCCCGTTGAGGTCCTCGTACATCAGGTCGCCGAAGTAGGTGCCGTTCGCATCGAGTTTCGGCTTGTCCGCGAGGTCTTCCTCCGTCAGGAACTTGCCGATGCAGACATAGCCGACATAGGCGGATTCGTCGCGCCCGGTGGCCTTCTGCCATTCATACAGCCAGTTGTCGTTGACCACGCGGGTGTTGACCGTCTTCCAGGAGGTCGCCCAGGCGTCGATGCCGAAGGAGAAGTCGCCGAAATGCCGGTGGTAGCCGAGCGAGAACTCGCCGCCGATGGTCCGCTTCGCGGTGTAGTTCTCGTAGTAGGCGATGCCGTTCCAGCCGTAGGTGGCGATGTATTCGGACATGGTGTTGGCATGCATGCCCGTCCGGTTGATCAGGTAGCCCTTGAGGCCGACGGAGAAATGCTTCAGGAACTCCGCCTGGAAGCCGCCGTCGAATTCGAGGATCTTCGGCCAGGTGAGGTTCGGGTTCGCGATCCGGGCGATGCTGGTGTAGTCCACCGTCTGCTTGTCCGAGCCGAACCACTGGTAGGCGGTGGCGGGGCCATAGGTGGCGGAGCCGCCGAGGCTGTAGGAGCCCTCATAGAGGTGGTGGGACTCGAAGATGTCGGAATAGCCGATCTGGCCGCCCTGGAGGAAGAAGCGCAGGCGGTCGAGGCCGGCGGCGCCCTTCAGGAAGGGCTCTTCCGAGGCGACCCAGGTGAAGCCGGCGGTCGGGAAGAAGGCGAAGCGCACCCCCGGCGCATACGGGGAACCGCCTGCGTAATTGACCGTTACGTTGGCGGCATAGCGGCCGGCATAGGACCAGTCGACCTGCCCGATGCCCATCTGCATCCGTTCGTAGGAAGAATTCCCGGAACGGGCGGCGTCGGACTGGTAATAGGTGGCGCGGGCCTTGAAGTCGTGGTTGCCCTTATGGAACCCGTAGGTCAGGTCCTGCTGGAGCATGAGCGCCTGGTAGGACGAGGACGAGAGGGTCGATTTCGAGGCCTGCTTGGTGCCGAGATGGCCGGAAAGGTCCGTGATGTCGTCGGCCGGGTCCCAGTAATAGGCCAGGTAGTCGTTGGTCTTGCCCACGCTGTGGAAATAGAAGGAGCCGAAATTGACATGGGTGCGGCTCGCGAGGCCGGGCAGGAGCCAGGACAGGTCCACCTTCAGGTCGGCGTTGAACATCGCGCTGCGCCAGCGGTCGGTGTAGAAGCCGCCTTCCACCGTCGCCGCATACGGGTTGCCGGTGAAGGTGCGGGAAACCGCATAGATCATGGTCCCTTCCTTGTCGCCGTCCACGTCGGTCTGGCCGAGACTGCGGCCGAGGGCCACCGGGAAGGCGATGGCCGGGACGCTCCGGTAGTTGAAGAGGTTGGTCCGGTTGCCCTGGCGGAAGGCCACGAGGCCGAGGAACGAGGCGCGGGCCTCGATGTACCGGCCGATGCGGGCGGTGACGCTGCTGGTGAGGTTGAGCTTGTTGTAGCCCGTCGGCGGCCCGACCTTGAACAGGTCGCCGTCGTTCAGGCCGGTCAGGCCGAAGTTGTATTTGATCTGGTGCGTGCCGCCGAAGACGTTGACCCCGACCCGGTTGATGGGCTTCCAATCCCTGAGGATCAGGGACTTGTAGTCAACGTTCGGATAGGTCCGGTCATACATGTCGCCCCTGGCGAAGCCCTCGAGGGCCTCGTCGCTGTAGAGGGGCTGGTAGCCGGCGGCGAGGCGCGCCTCGTTGTTCAGGCGGGCATAGGTGACGCCGTCGGACCATTCCGGGATGCGGTCCACGAACCCGATGCCGGTCTCGGCGTTGACCTGGATCTGCATCGGGGTGTCATAGGCACCCTGTTTGGTCTCGAAGCAGATGGCGCCGGTCGAGGCGAGCGGGCCGATGGAGGCCTTGTCCGAAACGTCGGTGACGAACGTGACGCGCTCGAGCTGGCTGGGCTCGAAGAGGAACTGGCCGAACGGGGCCTGGAAGCCGTCGATGTAGCAGGATATGGACGACCAGCCCTTGCTGGCGAAGGTGATCATGTTGGTGCTCAGCCAGGGAGAACCGATGTTCGAGGTGGTCCAGAGGGTCGATCCGGCGTGCTCGATGACTTCCAGTCCGGGGAACTGCCCGATGAAGCGGGAACGGAGGTCCAGTCCGTTCATCTTCTCCAGGTCGGCCTCCCCGAGGGACGTGGCCACGGACACGGTGAGGGTCGTGTCGGCGGGGTTCTGCGCGTGCGCTGCAAGGCAGGAGAGGATTGCAAGCGCGATGATGGGTACAGTGCGTTTCATATCCTTATTGCCATCTTTCATTGTTCTTGAAAACCACCAGTTTGTCGGCCTGGCTGTCCGGGAACGGCCACCAGTACATGACGTCCTTCCAGACGCACTGGCGGTTGTCCGGGATCCGGCGGCGTTCGTATTTCCGGCCGACCGGGTGCTCCGCATCGACGGGACAGGATTCGATGTACATGCCCATGAGCGGCTGCCCCATCGTCTCCGGGGCGGTCTTCCAGCGGCGGATGTCGAAATAATAGTGGTTGCTCTCGAAGGCGAGTTCGACGTTGCGCTCGTTGCGGACGCGCTCGCGGAACTTGTCCGGGTCGGCGGTATATTCCGCCTGGACGTCGGGCATGCCGACGCGGCGGCGCACCACGTTGACGGCATCGACGGCCGTCAGGTCCGCGGTCGTCGCGCGGCCGTTCGGGCCGTACGCCTCGTTGACGCACTCGGCGTAGCTGAGGTAAACCTCGGCCAGGCGGACGAGCGGGTCGGTGATGTAGTACGCGGACTCCTTGTCGCCGCGGCCGCCGTTCCAGCATTTGCGGAGGTAGTAGCCGGTATTGGAGTAGCCCTTCGAACCGTCCTTGGAGCCCCATGCGACGCCGAATTCCGAGGAAACGGAGGAGATGCTGGTCGCCGGGTAGGTCTTGGTGTCGGGATCATAATAGATGTTCACGTAGCCGGAGACCTTCGGGGTGGTGGAGCGGTCGTGGAGGATGGTCAGGTCGAAACGGGGATCGCGGTTGGCGTAGGGGTCCTGTTCGTTGTAATGGCCGGCCGCGACCGCCGCCGCGCGCTCCGCTTCCGTTTCCAGCGGGTCACCCCAGCGGGTCTCGTACTTGTCCACGAAGTTCTGCGTCGGGCAGGTGCCGGAGGCGTTGTTGTAGAAACTCTGCGGGTAGGCGAAGAGAGCGGAGCGGGTGCTCGCGTTGCCCTTCGCACGGTGGCTGTAGCACCACAGGAGCTCGTTGGTGGACTCCTTTCCGTAGAAATTGTCGGAGTACTCGTAGAGCTCCAGCAGGGAATACTGCTGCTCCAGGGCGGTGGTCAGCGCGAGGCCGTACGCTTCGGCCGCATCCTTCCAGTCTTCCTGCCCGTGGAGGTTGTTCAGCGGGGAGGCGGCGTACATCAGCGCCCGGGCCCGGAGGGCGAGGGCCGTGCAGCCGCTCGGGCGGCTCATGTCGGCGGCCGTCAGGTGGCCCGCCATGCCCGGGAAGGCGTCGCGGCGCATCTTGCCGGCCTCCTTGAGGTATTCATAGGCCGTGTAGAGGTCCTCGGCCGCCAGCCGGTAGGTTTCGTTCGCCGGCAGCCGCTCGAGGTCCCAGGATTCCTTGTTGGACTCATTGATGTAGGGCATGCCGCCGAAGAAGCGGGTCAGCACGAAATGGGCGTAGCCGCGCGTGAAATAGGCCTGGCCGAGCAGGTCGGCCCGTTCGGCCGGTTTGGCGTTCTTGAGCTTGTCGATGTTCTCGATGGAACGGTTCGCGATGCGGATGATCTTGAACATCGCCATCGCGATGGGCCGCCGGGACGAGAACGAGAAGTCGTTGCAGGTTTCCTGCGCCAGCTTGCAGATCTTCACCTCCTGCTGGGCGCGGAGCAGACGGCCCGCGTCGGCCATGTCCGTGGTGGAGGCGAAGGTGAAGCGGCGGTCGTTGAAATCGACGTAGAGCGGGAAGCCCTCGTGGATGTTCTGGTAGGTGAAATCCGTGTTGGTGCTGTAGATATAGTCGAAGTAGAGCCGGTAGTTCTTGTAGGTGGAGAACACGTCTTCTTCCGTCAGGCCCAGTTCGGGGTCGACGTCGAGGTAATTGCAGCCGGAGAGGAGGACGGTGGCCGCGAGGGCCATGAGGATCGATCTTGTTTTCATTGCCGTCATCATTTAGAAGTCCAGTTTGACGCCGAGTTTGACCGTGCGCATGATCGGGTAGTAGCTCTTGACCAGTTCGGTGCGCTGGGGGTTGCCTTCGAGGAGGCCGGTCCAGGTGAACAGGTTGTTGCCGGTGAGGGTGATGCTCAGGCCCCGGACGCCGAGGCGGTCCTGGAGCTTCTTGCCGTCGAAGCGGTACGCCAGGTAGAGTTCCTTGAGGGTGACGTAGTCCGACTTGCGCCAGGACTGCCCCTCGATCATCGTGGTGTAGCCGTTGGTGTTGGCCGAGCCGCCGAGCATCGAATAGACCTTGTCGTCAAAGCTCAGGGCCGGATGCGCGGCGTTCGGGTTGGCCGGCGTCCAGTAGTCGAGCTGGGCGGCGTGGATGGTCCAGTCCTGCTTGATGAACTCCTTCCAGAAGGAGCGGTTGTACTCGATGTACTTCCCGTGGGTCCCGTAGAAGAGCATGTTGAAACTGAATCCCTTGTAGCCGAGGGCGAAATTGACGCTGCCCACGGCGGGCGGATAGGCGATGCCGGCGATGGCGTGCTGGTCGCGCGAGTTGATGATGCCGTCCGCGCTGTAGTCGAGCATCTTGTAGATGCCGTTGTACAGCTGGGTGATGGAGCCGAGGGAGTTCGGGTAGCCGTGGATCTCGTCGACGGAGGCGAAGTAGCCGTCGTCGATCTGGTTCATGCCCGTCCGGGCGGCCTTGTACGGGGTGCCGGCCCATTTCTGGTACACCGGCGTGCCGACCGGCTCCTCGTAGTTGAGGATGCGGTTCTCATTCAGGCCCAGCATGGCGCCGGCCTCGTAGTAGAAGCCCCGGGCGGTGGTCGCGCGGTATTTGAGCTCGATGTCGATGCCGTGCTTCTTCATGCTGCCGGAGTTGACGTCCTTCGAGGTGATGCCGATGAGCGGGGACTCGGTCGGCGTGACGAGCATGTCGGTGCGCAGTTCGTCGAACAGGTCCACGTTGAGGGTCAGCCTGTCCTTGAACCAGCCCATCTCGACGCCGATGTCGCGCTTGCGGGCGGTCTCCCACCGGGCGGTTTCATTGGCGGCCTTGTCCTCGATGATGAGCCCGTTGGACTTGGAGAAGGAGGAGTAGTACAGCCAGTTGGCGCTGGCGCTGTCCGAGCCGACGAGGCCGTCGGAGTAGCGGAGCTTCATCGTGCTCCACCAGGGCATGGCCTGTTTCCAGAATTTTTCCTTGGAGACGACATAGCCGACGGCGGCGGAGGGGAAGAAACCGTAGCGGTTCTTCGACGAGAACTGCTCGCTGCCCGTGTAGCCCATGTTCGCCTCGAAGAGGTATTTCCCCTTATAATCATAGGTGATGCGGCTGACGAAGGCCTGGTTGCGGTGGGGGAAGGAGGCGCCGGAGAGCTTCTCGCGCTGGTTCATCAGGGCGAGGGCGGTGACGTTGTGCTTCTTGTTGAACTTGCGCGCATAGTTCAGCGCGGCCTCCCAGTAGAAGACAAGGGTGATGCTGCGCGGGGTGTTGTCCTGGGCGACGGAGTATGGAGGCTGGACATAGACGTCGTTGCCCTTTTCCGTGGAGCTCCAGGGGTTCTCCCCGTCATGCCGGTCGAAGACCTCCCAGTCGATGCGATAGACGGGCCTTGTCTGCGTGCCCCGCTCGGAGTAGCGGGAGAAAACCGAGGTGAGGGAGACCAACCCCTTGAGCGACAGGCCCTTCGTGATGAAGTCCAGCTTCTGGTTGAGCTGGAGGTCCGTGTTGAGGCGGTTCGTCGTGGTCTGGAGGAAGTTGCCGCGGGCGAGGGTCGTGTAGGGGTTCTCCGTGTAGGCAGTGCCGATCTGGGCGAGCCGGTCCTCCGAGATGCCGGGATAGTCCGTGTCGGGGATCCGGAGGAGGGTTTCGGCCGGGTAGTAGGCCGGGAACATCATCGGCGAGGCCATGTACATCTGCGTGAAGAGGGTGGAGACGGTGGTCGAGGAGTCCGGGTCGCCCGGGCGCTGGACGATTTCCGTCGTGCCGCCGACCTTCAGCGAGAGGGTGGTGGTCTTGGTCAGGTCGAAATCGAGGTTCGTGCGGTAGTTGATCTTGTGGTACTGGAAGGAGGTGTTCTCCCAGTCGTTGATCCGCTTGACGATGGAGCCGTCGTTGGTGTAGCCGACCGACACATAGTAGCGGACCTTCTCGGAGCCGCCGCTGAGGCTGTAGTCGGCATTGAACGTCTGCGAGAAGTCCTTGAGCAGCAGCTGGTACCAGTTGTTGTTCGGATAGCGGACCGGGTCGGTGCCGTCGCGGTAGGCGGCAAGGACCTCCGGCGACAGGACGGAGCCGAAGGACTGGTCGTTCATGTAGGCGACGTTCATCAGCTCGCCGATGGTCCCGGACGGGACGAAGACCGGCAGTTCCTGGGGCGTGTTGATACCGTACTGGACATTGAGGTCCATCTTCGGCTTGCCCTTGAGGCCGCTCTTGGTCGTCACGAGGATGACGCCGTTCGCGCCCTTGGCGCCGAAGACGGCGGTCGCGGAGGCGTCTTTCAGGACGGAGATCGTCTTGACCTCGTTCGGGTTGAGCTGGCTGAAGGAACGCTCGATGCCATCCACCATCACCAGCGGCGCGGAACCGTTCCAGGACGAGATGCCGCGGACGAAGATCTCTGCGTCGTTGTTGCCCGGGGTACCGCTGTTCTGGAAGGTGAGGACGCCCGCCAGCTTACCGGCGAGGGCGTTGGTGATATTGGTCGTACCGGAGTTCACGAGGGCTTCGGAGCTGACCTGGGAAATGGAGCCGACGATGGATTCCTTCTTCTGGGTGCCGTAGCCGACGACGACCACGTCGTCCAGCATTTCGGCATCCTCCTCGAGGGTGACCAGCCAGGTCATGGCCTTGCCGATCCGCTGTTCGGCGCTCTGGTAGCCGATGCAGGAGACCTGGAGGACGGATCCGGCCGGGACGGTGATCGTGAAGTTGCCCTTGGCGTCGGTCACGGTGCCGCCGAGTTTCGCGTTGTCCTTGACCATCACGGTCGCGCCGGGAACCGGCTGGCTGTCAACGTCCAGGACGCTGCCCCGGACGGTGACCCGTTCCTGGGCGGCGGCCGGACCCGCCGCGAGGAGGGCGGCGGCGAGCAGCGTTGCGATAGTTCTTATAGGGTTCATTGCAGGGATGGTTTTCGGGGTTAGAGAGCGGGAGCGTCGGTGCAGAACGAGCTGATGGCGCCGCGGATGGCGGGCCAGCCGCCCGACCAGATGATGCGGTCGAGCATCAGGGTCCGGCCGCGGGCGACGTCGCTCAGGTCGTAGGCGTTATAGATCATCCAGTCGGACCCGTCGGGCAGGGAAACGACCGTCCCATGGCCCGGGGCGCCGAACTTGGTGCCGGTCCCGACAAGGGTTTCGCCGCCGCTGCCGATGAGCAGGTCGTTCCCCGCCTTGTCGAAGTAAGGCCCTTCCGGCCGGTCGGCGCGGCCCACGACCGTGACGCAGGTGCTGTTGGCGCCTGCCGTATATGTGCCCATGGACAGGAGCAGGAAGTATTTCCCGTCACGCTTGAGCAGGATGGGGGCGTCGAAGGCGTTGGATGCGATTTTCACGGGAGAGCCGTCCGCCGAGAGGCCGTCCGCGGAGAGTTTCTGGAGGTAGATGCCCTTGGAACGGCCGAATACCAGGTAGTTGGCCCCGTCGTCGGCGAGGAAGGCGGGATCGAGGACGCCGAGGAGGCCGGTGTCCAGCGCCGTGAGCAGGGCGCCCCGGTCCTTGAACGGGCCGGTCGGGACATCCGCCACGGCGACGCCGATGCCGGAGGCCGCGTCGCTCTTGTACAGGGAATAGTACAGGATGTACTTGCCGCCCACGGCCGCAATCTCAGGCGACTGCACCGTGCCGCCGTCGATGAAATCCGGCCGGTTGGCATCGTCGACCGCGCTGCCGGTGGGCTCCCAGAACGTCAGGTTGTCGGAGGTCGCCATCGGCAGCAGCACTTCGCTCGTCTCCGATGAGAACAGGTAGAAATGCCCGTCGTCCAGCAGGACGGACGGATCCTGGACATCGGTCTGCCAGACCGGATTCCGGTAGGAATTCCAGGTGCCGGGATCGATGGTGTCCTTGTGCCCGCAGCCGGTCAGCAGGAGGGGAATGAGGATCATCCAAGGTTTTCTCATATTGTCAGTCATTGATTTGTATCGGGTTTTGCCATTCAGTCGTCATCGTGTAGGGCATCCGGAAGACCGTGCCTTCCCGGTTGCAGAAGTAGAGGTTGGACGGGGTGAACTGGTCGGGGTTGCCGTCCGCCCAGAATGCGTAGAAACCGTCCGCGGCGCCGAAGGGGCGGCGGACGTAGGTATTGTTGTTGGTACTCGCATGCGTGAGGGTCTGCGTGCGTACCCAGGTCTTTCCCCGGTCCTTGCTGCGGAAGCGGACGACCTCGCCGCCGGCGCCCCAGTACTGGGGACCGGCATCGGTCGGCGCGAGGACGGTCCATTCCTCTCCCTCGATCCAGAGGCTGCCGCTGTCGTAGCAGTGGGTGGATTCGGTGAGTTTCGTCTGCTCCCATTCCGTGCCGTTCCAGTGCAGGGTGAACCACTCCCGGATTCCGCCTTGGGGACCGGTCAGGTGGTTGTCGCTCGTCAGGTAGAGGATGACGGGATTGCCGTCTGCATCGAAGTTCAAGTCCTTGATATAGCAGTTCTTCCCGGCGGTCTGGTAGTCACGGACGAGGGCGTTGTTGAAGCGCTGGGTCACCGGGACCGTGACGGGCTTTCCGTCCACGGTCGTCCAGGTTTCGCCCCAGTCTTCGGACTGGATGAAATAGATGTTCGTGCGCGTGTCCACATTGCCGTTGATGTGGCGGTTGAAGGCCGTGCAGAGCTTTGTGCCGCAGATGTTGCTGATCTGGTAGTGGCCGGAATTCTTCTCGGTACCCTCCTTGATGGAGGCGAGCTGGCGGTGGGCCGTCCAGTTGACCCCGTCGGGGCTGGTCTTCCAGAACAGCTGGCGGGTGCCGTCGTAGCGGGTGAAGAAGAGAAAGAACCCCTTCTCAGGATGGTACATGACCTGGGGATAGGCCATGATATCGTGGCCGACCTCCTCGAAAGCCGTTATGTCATAGGGATTTACGCTGCGGTAGCGGTAGCCCTCGCGCTTGTTGCCGCGGCCGGAGACGAAGACCCAGACGTGGCCGTCTTTGTCCAACTGCACGGTCGGGTTGTCATGCGGGTCCTTGACCCCGAGGGCGCCCTTGTCCATGACCATCCGGGGGCGCTGGAGCCGGCCGGTGGCGTGGTCGTAGCAGCCGATCATGCACTGGAGGTACTTCTGGCCCTCCGACGGCGTGCCGCCATAGACGAAGAAGGTCTTTTCGGCTTCGGGGGAATAGACGGCCATCGGGATATGCTTCATCGTATAGGTCCCGAGCCCGCCGGAATACTTGTCGCCATAGTCGGTGTTGACCTGGCCGAGGGCGAACCAGATGCCCCGGTAGCCGTCGACGACCGGCAGTATCTGCTCCGGGAGCGGTTCGATGCGCTCTCCGGGAAGAATCTCTGTCTCTGATGAATAGAAGGTGTCTCCCGTCTCCGGCGAAGGGATATAGACGGAACGGCGCAGCAAGGCCCCGTGGATGCCGGCAATGGAAACCTCCGTCTCGCTGGCGGGGAAATAGACGCGCTGCTCCTTCCCGTCGGCATCGTCGTAGCGGAACTCTTCCCCGTCCATGGCGGCGGGTATGCTCCGCGACAGCGTCCCGTGGAAATGGCCGGCGGCCAGCGTATAGCTGTCCAGTTCCCGCGCCTGCAGCGTGGACTCGTAACGCGCACCGTAGACATGCGCGGAAAGGGCCGGGCCCTTGATGGCGCCATCGGCGGTCAACAGGCTGATACTGCATTCGTTCTCTCCCTCCGGGCGGCCGGAGAGGAAGGCCTCGCCATCCGGCCCGGGAACGGGGATTTCCGCCGTGCCTTCCGGGAAGGTGAAGCGGAGGGAGACGGCCGCCTCCGGAAGGCCCTGCCAGCGGCAGAGGATCCGTTCGCGTCCGCCGAAGAGCGAGAAGCGGGAATCGGCGGGCAGCGACGGCTCCTCCCCTGCACTGACCGGTATCTTGGCCGTGCAGGAGAAGAAGGCCGCCAGGGCTGCGAGGATGACCGCGAATCGCCTCATTTATTTGACATAGACGGTTGGACCGCGGAACGGGATACCGTTGATGTCCCCTTCCGTCAGGCGGAGCGTTGCCGCGGACTGGACGCCGCCGTACGTCTTGCCGCCGGTACCGATGTTTCCGCAGACGCAGCGGATGCGGAGCAGGATTTCCTGGTGGCTGACATCGGCTTTGACGACATATTTCCCTTCATAGGAGAAGGCCGTGTTCGCGGTGGTCGCCTTGCTGTTGGCGGGACCGAAGGCGGCGTCGCCGCTGGTGACCTCTTCGGAGAGTCCGGTATCGAAGGGCTCCCAGGTGCCGCCGATGTTCACCTCGGATATCCAGTAACGCGGGCAGGTGGTGGTGCCGCGGATGCCGTAGTCGAAGTACAGGGTCTGTCCGGCCCGGATGGATTTGACCGGGATGTGGAGGACCATGGCGTCGTTCGTCCAGATCGGCTTCCAGGCGATGTGGCCTTCCTTCGCGAAGATGAACAGGGCCTTGTAGCTGTCGCCCAGTTCGTTCTCGCCCTTTTCGTACTGGATGTAGGCGAGGTCGTCCGGGCGGTCCGGGAAGATGATGCCGGAACCGGTCGGACCGCCGTCGGTGCGGGCGCCGGTCTGGCCGGCGGACGGGTAGGCGGGGCTCCGCTGCATGTTGAAGCCCTGGTTGTCGCAGACCCACACGAGCGGGGTCGAGAGATCGATGAAGCTGGCGGCGGAGGCGCCGGCGGCCTGGGTGATGGTGATGGTCTGCTTGAGGGTGGCGGAGATGGATATGGTCAGTGTCGCCGTGCGCTCGTCACCCGGGTTGGCGGCGGCCGTGACGGTGATGGTGGCGTTGCCGGTGCCGGAGCCCGGGGTCACTGTCAGCCATCTGTCGGAGGCGGCTACGCTCCAGGACGCATTGGATTCGATGGTGACGGCCGCGTCTCCGCCGCCCTCCGCAAAGGCGAGTGACGTCGGGGAGACCGTGAGGGTCTCGGTGGGCTTCGCTACCTGACGGACCGTTACTTCCGCTTTGGCGCCGCGGTTCTCGAACACGACGGTGGCGCTGCGGTCTTCGTACTTGTCATTGACCTGGAAGGTGCATTTCACGACGGTTTCGCCGCTCTCGCCCGCGGTCTTGTCGAGGGTGATCCAGGAAGCGCCGGCCGTGGCGGTCCAGGAGGCGTTGGACTTCACGGTGATGGAAGTGACGTCCGCACTGCCGTCCGCTGCGACGAGGAGCGAGGCCGGGGTGGCGGAGATTTCCGGGACGAAGCCGTTCTGGACGACCTTGACCGTGACGGGGGCGCTGCCGCCGAAGGCGAAGGAGACGGTCCCTTCGCGGGCCGCGCCGTCATTGGTGGATTTCGGGATCACCGTAATGGTCGCGCTGCGGTCTTTCCGGCCCTCGCACGGGGTGACCTCGGCCCAGTCGAGGTTGGCGGTCGTCGCCGTCCAGTCTTTGTTGGAGGCGACGGTAAAGGACTTGCCTTTCGTTTCTTCCGCCTTGAAAGTGAGTGTGTTGTCCGTGAGGCCCGCGGTCGAGAAGCTCGGGATGACGGTGGCGCCGGCCTGGGTCAGGGAGACGGTCTTCGTGACGGTGCCGGCCTTGACGGTGAAGCTGCCGCTGCGGGCGGCATCGTCCCGGTTCTCGGCGGCCGTGATGCGGACGGTCTGCGGTCCGTCGCCGGGATTGCCGCGCATCGGATCGATGGTCAGCCAGTCGAGCCCGTCCTTGCGGATGGACCAGGCGACGTTGGACTCGATGGTGAACGAGGCCCCTTCGGCGGGATTGGCCGGGAAGGCGATGGCCTCCTGAAGGCCTTGGATATCAACGGATTCCTGTTCTTCCGCCTGGGTTTGTCTGCAGGCGCAGAGAGCCCCTGTCAGGCATATGAGGGCGAGGATTCTTTTCATGGGAGGAAGGTATAGGTTGGATTACATTGCTTCGGGATAAGCCCATTCGCCGGACATTTCGGCGGGCATGCGGAAGACCTTGCCTTCCCGGGTGCAGAAGTACAGGCGGGAAGGGGAGGGCTTTTCGGGGTTGCCGTCCGCCCAGAAGGCGAAGAAGCCGTCGGCGGCGTTCCAGGGGCGGCGGGCATAGCCGTGGTTGCGGGGGCTGTCGGCGGTGAGGGCGAGGTCGCGGACCCAGGTCCGGCCCTTGTTGCGGCTCACCCAGCGGACGAGTTCGCCGCCGGTGCCCCACAGCTGCGGACCGGGATCGGAGGGAATGATGACGGTCCAGACCTTGCCGCCGGTCCAGATGGAGCCGCTGTCGTAGTCGTGGGTCGACCGCGTGAACTGGGTCTCCACCCATTTCTTGCCGGTCCATCGGAGCGTATGCCATTGACGGATACCTCCTTCCGGTCCGGCGATGTGGTTATCGGCGGTGAGGTAGAGGATGACCGGGTTGCCGTCTTCGTCGAAGTTGACATCCTTGATGTAGCAGTTGCGGCCGACGCTCTGGTAGTCGCGGACGAGGGCGTTGTTGAAGCGCTCGGTCACCGGGGTCTCGACGGGCTGGCCGTCCACGGTCGTCCAGGTCTCGCCCCAGTCCTCGGACTGGACGAAATAGATGTTCGTGCGGGTGTCCACGTCGCCGTTGATGTGGCGGTTGAAGGCCGTGCAGAGCTTGGTCCCCCACATGTTGCTGATCTGGTAGTGGCCCGATTTCTTCTCGTCGCCTTCCTTGATGGAGGCGAGTTGGCGGTACGGGGTCCAGGTCACGCCGTCCGTGCTGCTCTGGTAGAACAGTTGGCGGACGCCGTCGTAGCGGGTGAAGAAGAGGAAGAAGCCCTTCTCGGGGTGGTACATGACCTGGGGATAGGCCATGATGCTTTCGTTGATATACTCGAACTCCGTGATGTCGTACGGGCGGACACTGCGGAAGCGGATGCCGGGCCGCTTGTTGCCGCGTCCGGCGACGAAGACCCATACATGGCCGTCCTTGTCCAACTGCACGGTCGGGTCGTCGTGGGGGTCCTTCACGCCGAAGACGCCCTTGTCATAGACCACGCGGGGCTTCTGCAGCATCCCGGTCTTGTGGTCATAGCAGCCGATCATGCACTGCAGGTACAGTTCCTTGTCATTCGGGGCGCCGCCGTACACGAAGAAAGTCTTGTCGGCTTCGGGGGAATACACGGCCATCGGGATATGCTTCATCGTGTAAGTCCCGAGGCCGCCGGAGTACTTGTCGCCGTACTCATGTCCCTGCTTGATAGTAAACCAGATACCGCGATAGCCGTCCACGGTGGGATTCGGCCCTCCTGCGGCATTCCCCTGTGGCTGCGCAGATGCCGTTGCCGTTGCAAGGCAGAGCGCGGCAACCAGGGTCATAATGGTTAAGTTCTTCATTATGAATGATATTTTCTGCAAGATAGCCATTATTTTGCAATCGGCAAAAAAAACGGGGGGGAAAGCGTCCGGCCGGTGGCGGGCTTTGCCCGGCGGGCAGCGGCCTGCCCGCGGTGTCGCGGTCGCAGGTGCGTCATCCCGCGTTGCATGCGGAGGGCGGCGGGGATGGGGATGCGGAAAAAGGGCGGCAGGTGAAGGCTGCAACCGGGGTGTGGCAGACGGAGGGCGGCGGCCCGACCATGATGTCGCGGTCGCAGGTGCATCATCCCGCGTTGCATGCGGAGGGCGACGGGCATGGGGATGCGGATACAGGGGATGGTGGGTATGCGGGAACAGGGTGGCAGGTGAAGGCGTTAGACGGGGTGCGGCAGGCGGAGGGCTGCGGAGATGGGGATGCTGATACGGGGGATGGTGGGGATGTAGACACAGGGCGGCAGGTGAAGGCGGCAGACGGGGTGCGGCAGACGGGGTGCGGCAGGCGGAGGGCGGCGGCGGATATTAAGGGGAACGGTTACAGAGGAGCCGGGGAAAGGGGTGTTCCATCAGGACGGCCGGCGTGTGTTTGAGCGCGGGGAGCTCCGTCGCCCCGCGCGAGTTAGCCGGACGAACCCCTTTCCCCGAGTGCGACCGCCGTTCCCCGCCATGGAGCCGCCGCCCTCCGTCTGCCGACACCTCTCTTACCTCAGGCCCAATATCCCGTCAATCCGGGCCGGAACCCTATCATTCC